>FUFK010038463.1_pt1 | contig 42458 bp, 34 predicted proteins | sample 1021851 | NCBI WGS metagenome assembly FUFK01 (sample SAMEA51879418, study PRJEB19060) | metagenome
TAAATTATCTCGGCAGTCTTTTATGGGTACAGTTGCCTTAATATTTGGAATAATTAATTTTATAAAAATTTTACCATATTTAATGTTAGACCTTTTTGATGAAAAACTAATTAATACAGCATTATTTCTAATACCTGTTTCATACTTAGGTATATTTATCGGTAAGATAATAAATAACAAAATTTCTGATAAAGTATTTTATTTTATAATTTACTCTACAATATTTTTATTAGGCCTAAGGTTAATNCTTATATCATTTTAAGTTATGATTGATCTAAATACAATTNTTACNATNCCAGAAAGCATNNCNCCCTTAACAGTANCANTAATTNTTTTTGNAAGNTTTATTTCTTCTTTTATATCTTCAATTGTNGGTTTTGGAGGNGGCATGNTNTTATTAGGTNTCCTAGCNCTTNATNTCCCAGTCNCTAAAGNNATACCACTTCACGCAGTAATTCANCTAGGGTCAAACCTCAANAGATTATTTTTNTTTCGATTTAAAGTAAAATGGAATATTTTNTTACCATTTGCTCTAGGCTGTNTAATTGGGATNCCANTAGGTGGNNTTTTTTTCTACTCNNTAAATGAANATTTTTTAAAGATATTAGTAGCTTTTTTTATAACCTNTAACGTCATNAANAAANTCCCAACCCTAANTAAAAACAAAATGTTTTTAACAGGNNTNATTTCAAGTTTTTTATCAACTATTATTGGTGTAACAGGCTCACTTATATCGAGTGTGGTTCAGTCATTTAATCTTTCTAAACCAGAATACATATCTAGCTGTGCATTTTTACTTTTCACTCAGCATATTTGTAAATGTATTTTGTTTGGTCTAATGGGGTTTGCTTTTTATGAGTATATATTATTAATTATATTAGTAATTTTATCTGGGATTTTAGGAACTTTTGCAGGGAAAAATATAATCTATAAAATACCAGATAGATTTCTTAAATTAGGAATAAGGATTATACTTCTGTTGATATCTTTGAATTTATTTATAAATGGTTTAATTAATATATTACCAAGTTTATATTAAGTATTTAGTTTAAAATTAATTTTGATTTACCCTTAGGAGCTACCAATGAATAAATCGTCATTTTTATTTTTTTCACTCTTAAAAAAATTTTTCCAGTNCTCAATTATAATTTATTTTTTAATTTTGGGCAGCTTAGCTTATGGTGACAATCACATTATAAANTCCCATGGGATATCCACTTTTGGCGAATTGAAGTATAATTCTGACTTTCAACATTTAGATTATGTCAATCCAAATGCTCCAAAAGGTGGAGAAGTTTCAATATGGGCTTTTGGNTCTTTTGACTCAATGCATCCTTATACAACTAAAGGTAGGTCAGGCAGTCTTTCATCAATCTTTTTTGAAAGCCTTTTAACCGGCACTTCTGATGAAATAGGCTCAGCTTATGGGCTAGTCGCTAAAAGTATGGAGTATCCAAAAGATCGATCATGGGTGATATTTAATATGAGACCAGAGGCAAAGTTTTCGGATAACACTCCTCTTACTGCTGAAGATGTAATGTTTTCTTATAAACTTCTCCAAGAAAAAGGTCTTCCATCATTTAGGGCTGTTATTGAAAAAGAGATTGATACAGTCGAAATATTAGGTAAACATAAAATTAAATTTACTTTCAAAAAAGGCATTCCAACAAGAGATTTACCTGCATCTGCTGGTTCCCTCCCAATTTTTTCAAAAAACTACTATGAAAAATCAGGAGCAGACTTTGAGGCTTCTACACTTACTCCTGGAATAGGTTCAGGTCCATATATTTTAGATAACCTTGATGTTGGACAAACAATTAATTATAAGAGAAATCCTGAATACTGGGGTGCAAATCTACCAATAAATATTGGAAGAAACAACTTTGACAAAATCAGAGTTGAGTACTTTGCTGATTATAATTCAGCTTTTGAAGGTTTTAAGGGTGGAAGTTATACATTTAGAACTGAATATATGTCTAAATTATGGGCCACAGGATATGATTTTCCAGCGATTGAAAAAAAATGGGTAACAAAAAAATTATTACCAAGCGGAGATATGGCTCCCGGGCAGTCATTCATAATTAATCTTAGAAAAGATAAATTTAAGGATATAAGAGTAAGAAAAGCTATTGGGCTGATGTTTAATTTTGAATGGTCCAACAAAACACTTTTTTATGATTTATATGCAAGGATAAATTCATTTTGGGAAAANAGTGANATGGCTGCNACTGGAAAACCATCAAAAGATGAACTAATAATTTTAAATTCACTTAAAAACACTCTTCCCTCAGGAATAATTGATAGTGACGTTGCAGAAGTATCTGTTTCATCCACAAAGCAATTAGACAGGAAAAATCTTCGAATGGCATCAAAACTTCTNGATGANGCTGGTTGGGAAGTAGGAGATGATGGACTAAGAAAAAATAAAAATGGAGCTACCCTTGACATAGAAATTCTAAATGATTCACAAGCTTTTACAAGAATTATAGAACCTTTTATCGAGAACCTTAAATCATTAGGNGTCAATGCAGTTCATACAAAAATTGATAATGCCCAAATGACAGAAAGGGAAAGATCATTTGATTTTGATATTGTNACNGGCAATTTTCCAATGTCTTTTACACCTGGTAGTGGGCTAAAACAATACTTTGGATCTGAAACAGCTGATGTTTCAATTTTTAATAAAGCAGGTATTAAGAGCGAAGTTATAGATGAATTAATTGAAGTGGTGATGGCTGCAAAAACTAGAGATGAATTGAAGGTTGCTGTCAAAACACTAGACCGCGTTTTAAGATCTTATTATTTTTGGATACCTCAATGGTTTAANGATGTTCATACAGTTGCATATTATGATTATTATGAGCATCCTGAAAATCTGCCCCCTTATGATATGGGTTTGCTTGATTTTTGGTGGATAAATAATGAAAAATATAATGAGTTAAAAAACGAAGGTGCATTTTAATACTTACCTAATAAAATGACATCGTATATTTTAAGAAGGCTATTATTAATAATTCCAACTTTATTTGGAATTATACTAATAAATTTTTTTCTTATTCAATTTGTCCCTGGTGGCCCAATCGAACAGATTTTAGCTGAATTACAGGGCAAAAATAATGTTTTCGAAAGTATTGCTGGCGGCTCGGAAAATAATGACCTCAATAATGATTTTCAAAGTAATCAAAGCAATTCCTTTTCGGAAAAGTATATAGGTGCAAGAGGACTACCAGATGACTTTATAATTGAGTTAGAGAAACAATTTGGTTTCGATAAACCTCCTATTGAAAGATTTTTCAAAATGATTTGGAGCTATATTTGTTTTGATTTTGGAGAAAGTTATTTTAGATCAATCAGCGTTTTTGATTTAGTTATTGAAAAACTGCCTGTTTCAATTAGCTTAGGCCTTTGGACAACCTTATTAGCATATTTTATTTCTATTCCACTTGGAATAAAAAAAGCAGTTAATGATGGTAGTAGATTTGATACATGGACTTCTGGTGCAATAATAGTTGGCTATGCAATACCAGGATTTTTATTTGCAATTCTTCTTCTTGTTTTATTTTCGGGTGGTTCTTATCTTCAAATATTCCCAATTAGGGGCCTCACATCTGACAATTGGGATACTCTATCTGCTTCNGGGAAGGTTTTAGATTATTTTTGGCATATTACTTTACCGGTAATAGCGTCCTCGATTGCAGGTTTTGCAACTTTAACACTACTGACAAAAAACTCATTTTTAGATGAAATAAACAAACAGTATGTTTTAACTGCAAAAGCTAAGGGCCTATCTGAGAAAAAAGTTTTGTATAGTCACATTTTTCGAAATGCCATGCTTATTGTGATTGCAGGTTTTCCTGGTGCATTTTTAAGTGTGTTTTTTGGAGCTTCTTTAATAATCGAGACAATATTTTCACTCGACGGGCTAGGAAGGATGGGCTTTGAGGCTACTGTTGCAAGAGACTATCCAGTAATTTTTGCTACATTGTATGTTTTTGGATTAATAGGTCTTTTGATTGGCATACTCTCTGATTTAATGTATGTCTGGATTGATCCAAGAATTGATTTTGAATCAAGAGAAAATTAATGTTTGATTCATATCTATCAAAGAGACGCTTCCAAAACTTTAAGTCGAATAAAAGAGCTTACTGGTCACTTATAATATTTTGCTCTCTATTTTTTATATCTCTTTTTTCAGAAATTATAGCCAATGAGAGACCTTTACTCGTTAAATTTCAAAACAATTACTATTTTCCTTTTATTAATTTTTACTCTGAAGAAACATTTGGTGGGGACTTTAAAACAGAAGCAATTTATAAAGATAAAGAGGTTCAGTGTCTGATAATTTCAGATGGCAACACCGAATGTTGGGATTATCCAGAAGAAGTAATTAATGAAATAGAAAGTAATACAGAAAATTTCAATAAAAGCTGGATTATTTGGGCCCCAATTCCATATTCATATAACACAATAAATGACCTTGAACGTGCTGCTCCATCTCCTCCTGATCATAAACACTGGCTTGGAACAGATGATACTTCAAGAGATGTTTTAGCAAGAATACTATATGGCTTTAGATTATCAGTTTTTTTTGCAATTGTTGTTACTCTTATCTCTTCTATTATTGGAATTGCTGCAGGGGCTATTCAAGGTTTTTTTGGTGGTTGGATAGATCTAATTTTTCAAAGATTGATTGAAGTTTGGGGGGCAACCCCTTCTTTATATATTATCATAATTGTAGCTGCTATTCTTCAAATGAATTTTTGGCTTCTTGTCCTTCTTTTGTCTTTGTTTTCATGGACAGCNTTAGTAGGAGTAGTAAGAGCGGAGTTTTTAAGAGCAAGAAATTTTGAGTATGTAAGAGCCGCAAGAGCACTTGGCGTTTCAAATTTTGTAATTATGTTCCGTCATATATTACCTAATGCAATGGTAGCAACAATAACTATGTTACCGTTTATAATAACTGGATCTATTGGGTCACTTGCTGCATTGGATTTTATTGGTTACGGCTTACCCTCTTCTTATCCTTCTTTGGGAGAATTAACTTTACAAGCAAAAAATAACTTGCAAGCACCGTGGTTAGGTTTTTCAGCGTTTATTACTTTTGCATTAATGCTATCATTATTAGTTTTTATNTTTGAGGGAATTAGAGATGCTTTTGATCCAAGAAAGATTTTTAAATGAGTGATACTGTTTTATCAGTTAAAAACTTATCTATTAGCTTTAAAAATAATTCTGACAGCAAAACTGTTTTAATTAATTCAAATTTCAAAATTAAAAGAGGCACTACACTTTCTTTAGTTGGTGAAAGTGGATCTGGAAAATCTATAACCTCCTTAGCCCTAGTATCACTTTTACCTTTGAATGCATCTATAGTTGGCTCAATAAATTTCAATGGTGAAGAGCTTATAGGATTAAGTGAAATTGAATTACAAAAAATTCGAGGTAATAAAATTAGTTTCATTTTTCAAGAACCTATGACGTCTCTTAACCCTCTTCATACAATTGAAAAACAAATTGGAGAAAGTTTAAGTTTTCATCAAAATTTATCTGGGATTGAAAAAACACAAAAAGTTATTGAGTTATTGGAAAAGGTAAAAATTCCTAATGCTCACACAAGACTAAAAGATTACCCTCACCAGTTATCTGGCGGACAAAAACAACGAGTAATGATTGCGATAGCACTTGCTAACAAACCAGATTTACTAATTGCTGATGAGCCAACAACTTCTTTAGATGTAACTATAGAAAAAGAAATAATTGATCTTTTAATGGAGATTAAATCAACTGAAAAAATGTCAATTATATTTATTACCCATAACCTTCGTATCGTGAAACAAATTTCAGATTATGTTTGTGTAATGCAAAATGGTAAAATAATTGAACAAGGATCTACACAAGAAATTTTTGAAACACCAAAATCGAATTATACAAAAAAACTTTTAGACTCTTCACCTAAAGGCTTTAGAAAAAATAATTCAGAAAGAATTTCAAAAATTTTAAATGTTGAAAATTTGAAAGTTTGGTTTCCTATTAAACGGGGCTTCTTAAGAAGAACAAAAGGCTTTATAAAGGCGGTAGACCAAATTTCATTTGATCTTATGGAAGAGGAAACTCTTGGAATAGTTGGTGAAAGTGGATCTGGAAAAACATCACTTGCATTAGCTATACTTAAATTAATCAATTCAGAAGGATCAATTACTTTCCAAAACCAGAATTTACAAAACTTAAAAAGTAGAAATTTACTTACATTTCGGAAAAATGCTCAAATAATCTTCCAAGATCCTTACGGCTCTCTTTCACCAAAAATGAACATTGAAGCTATTGTTGGTGAAGGTTTGGATGTTCACGAAAAAATATCNAAATCTAAAAGAANAGAAATGATCTTACAAATCTTAAATGAAGTTGGACTAGATGAAGATATGATTACTAGATACCCTCATGAATTTTCTGGTGGGCAAAGACAAAGAATTGCAATTGCACGAGCATTAATTTTAAAACCTAAACTCCTTATACTAGACGAGCCTACTTCTGCACTTGATGTTTCTGTTCAATCACAAGTGATAAATTTGTTAAAAACAATCCAAAACAAATATTCTTTATCGTATATTTTCATTAGCCATGACATTGCGCTTATTAAATCTGTAAGTGATAAAATTATCATTATGAAAGATGGCATTATTGTTGAGTCAGGCGATACTAAAAACTTATTTTCAAAGCCAAAAAAAAATTACACAAAGGAACTTATTGTTTCATCTAACCTTAAATAAAAATCAATGATAGACTTGATATGCAATAAACGCATACTAAGTATTTATTATTAATAATTATTAATTTTGTTCTTATTTATTAGTTATAGTCATGAAGTGGGATAGGCTCAGATTATTTAATGTAGTAGCGCAAGCAAAAAGTCTTACTGACTCAGCTGCACTTTTAAACATAAGTCAGTCTGCTTTGAGTAGACAAATGCAATCACTTGAACATGAAGTAGGTAATAGATTATTTGTTCGTAGGTCTCGAGGTATAGAATTGACTTCTGCTGGCATTCAAGTAGCAGAAGCAGCAAAAAAACTATCTCAAAGCATTGAAGACGTTAATCAAAAATTAATTTCTGATAAAACAATCCCTAGTGGAAAACTGAGAGTGTATGCAACAAATGCATTTGGCTCACTCTGGCTTGCTCCTAGGATGGGATCATTTTTAGATAAATATCCTGATATATCTCTAGCTTTAAGTTTACGTGACGCAGAACCTAAAGTTTCTCCATCACAACCTCATGCTGAAATCAGGATGACACCTATTAAAACTCAAGATTATATACAAATAAAATTAGCTACATTTCAATATAAAATTTTTGCTTCTACACATTATTTGAAAACTTATGGAGTTCCAGCAAGTGAAAAAGAGTTGGATAACCACAAGATTATTTCTTATGGTGAGGATGCACAACCACCTTTGGATAAGAGAAGATTAAACTGGCTTTTATGGCAAGGAAAAGAAACCAATNCTAGAAATCCATACCTAGAGATAAGCAGTATCTATGGTCTTGCTAAATGTGTTGAAGCCGGTCTAGGTATAGCAAGCTTACCTGGCTGGATGAATGAAGAAACCAATAACCTATTTGAAATACTAAAAGATCTAAATGGACCTAAATTAGATATTAGTTTTTGTTACCATGAACAAATGAGGGATGATCCAAGAATAATCGCATTAAAAGACTATTTACAACATTTAATAAGAGAAGACTTAAGCAAATTTTCGAATACGTTATAATCTTTTATTTTCAACTTCTTTCCATGTAGGTAAAGTGTCATTTTTACTTGGGGTTGCTTCATATACTCCTCTGGCTATTGCTCGAGACAAACANATTGATGCAGCATGACCAATATTATAAATATCACTTTGTTCAATTTTTGTTTTTATTCTAGCTGTTGATACTGAAAATACTAAATCTCCATCATAAGGAGTATGTGAAGGCACAATTGCTCTAGAAATACCATCATGTGCAGCAACACTTACTCTTCTTAACTCAACCTTTGATAAGTCCAAATCAGTCGCAACTATAGCTATGGTTGTATTCTTTATTGAAAAACTATCCTTCCTATTATCATCTCCTCTAAAATATTCAGAAAAAATTTTGTTAGGAAATTCAAAACTTTTTCCTCCAAATTCTTTATTTGCCTCATAAGGCGATGCCCAAAAAGAGTTTGTTCCTTCAGTTACAACAGAACCACTAGGGTTAACTGCTACTAGAGCACCTACAGTAACTCCGTTGCTTAAAACTATTGAAGCTGAACCAAGTCCACCCTTTAAATTACTTGTAGTTGCTCCATGACCTGCTCCAAATGTTCCAAGCTTAAAGTCTACACCTTTGTTATTATAAGCTGATTTTCCTAGATTTTTGTAAAGATTATTATGCCAATCATCATTGCCACCATTAATTAAATCAAAAAGAATAGCTGCAGGCACAATTGGTACATTAAGGTTTCCAACCTCATAGCCCTTTTTTTTATTTTTTAAACACTCAACCACACCTGACGCAGCATCAAGACCAAACGCAGAACCACCAGAGAGAACGATTGCATCAACCTTATTTACTAACTTATCACTCTCTAAAAGATCTGTTTCTCTTGTACCTGGCGCACCTCCTAAAACTGACACCGAAGCAGCAAATCTCTCATCTGATGTAAGCACTGATACACCAGTTTTCACTTCATCATCATGAGAATTACCAACTAAAATGCCTTTAACATCCGTTATAAGATTTTTTTTTCCGATAATCATAACATTCTTATATCTATATACATCTACCGCCATCAACTTCTAAAGCAACACCAGTAATCATATTTGCTTTTTCAGAGCATAAAAAAACTGCAGCATTCCCCATATCTTCTGGAGTTGAAAACCGACCCAATGGAATTGTCGATAAGAATTTTGCCCGAATTTCAGGCGTATCTTCTCCCATAAATTTTTTCAATAAAGGTGTTTCTCCAGCAACTGGATTTATTGCATTCACTCTTATATTATATGGTGCGAGTTCTACAGCCAGTGACTTAGTCGCAGTAATCATCCATCCTTTAGTTGCATTATACCATGTTAATTTCGGTCTAGGACTAATTCCTGCAGTAGAGGCAATATTTAAAATTACACCAGATTTAACTTCTTTCATCTTTGGAATAAAAGCTTTTGTTATCAGAAAAACTGATTTTACATTTACATTCAATACTTTTTCAAATTCATCTAAAGAAATATTTTCTACAAAATCAGGAAGGTGTGTGATGCCTGCATTATTTACTAATATATCTGGATCTCCAATAGTAAGTTTTGTCTGTTTCTTTAAGTTCTCGATGCTTTCCTCATTAGATACATCTGTTTCAATCGAAAATGCATTACTTCCTAATTTTTGTGCCTGTTCATCAGCTAAAGTTTTGTTTTGATCCGCAATTACTACCTTAGCACCATTATTTAAAAATTTTTTTACAATTCCTAGACCAAATCCAGAGGCACCACCTGTTACAATAACTTTTTTATCTAATAATTCCATATATCACCCATGACTCACTGCAACCGTCTTGATGACCGAAAAACCTTTTAATGCCTCAAAACCTTTCTCTCTCCCAAAACCAGAATGACCAACTCCACCAAATGGCAATTCAACACCACCTCCTGCACCATAATTATTTACAAAAACTTGGCCAGCTTTCAATTGTTTTGCCATCCGCATTTGACGCGAACCATCTTTTGTCCAAATACCAGCCACGAGACCAAATTTTGTTCCATTTGCAATTCTTATAGCTTCTTCCTCATCTTTAAATGGAATTAAAACTTGAACAGGACCAAAAATCTCTTCTTGAGCTAAAACATGGTCCGGTTGAACATTGCCAAAAAGTGATGGCAAAACAAAATTTCCTTTTTCAAATTCATTGTTTTCAAGACTTAATTTAACTAATTGTTTCAAGTCTTCACCTAAACTTAAATATTTTTTAACTCTTTCAGCCTGTTTTTTTGAAATCAAAGGACCAAGATCATAATCTTGAATTGCAGGTCCAATTGATAATTTTTCATACTCTTTAACTAATAAATTCTCTACTTTTGAGTAAATTGAGTCTTGAACCAAAATCCTTGAAGATGCAGAACATGTTTGACCTGCATTCTGCAGACCAGCCTTCAACAAAAAAGGAATTGCTTTTTTAATATCAGCATCCTCAAATAAAATCTGAGGTGATTTACCTCCTAGCTCTAGTGTTACAGGTACAATATTTTTTGATGCATTTTGTTGAATTTTTGAGCCTACTTCGACAGAACCTGTAAATGAAATATGGTTTATACCAGGATGATTGCTTAAGTATTCGCCTGCTTCATTTCCATATCCTGGAACAATATTTATTACACCATTAGGAAGACCTGCCTCACGACAAATTTCACCAAATGCAAGAGCTGTAATGCAAGCATCCTCTGATGGTTTCAATACTACAGCATTACCCATTGCTAACGCACCAACAACTGATCTACCGATTATTTGCATTGGATAATTCCATGGGATGATATGTCCAGTTACACCATGTGGTTCTCTTAAAGTATAGACTGTATAGCCATTTTGGTAAGGAATAGTTTCACCATGAATTTTATCAACAGCTCCAGAGTAAAATTCAAGGTATCTAGCTAAAGCGCTGGCATCTGCTTTAGATTGTGTCAGNGGTTTACCAACATCNAANGACTCAATTTTTGCTAATNNATCAATTTTATCTTGAACAAGTAAACCAATTTTATTGAGNATTCTTCCTCTTTCTAAAGATGAAAAACTACCCCAATTTGAGCTTAGGGAATTCTGTGCAGCTTGCACTGCTAAATTTACGTCTGATTTATTTGATCTTGGGATTTTGCATATTGGAGAATTATTTGAAGGATCAAACAATTCAATATATTTCTTTGACACAGGTTTTTCCCAGGCTCCATCAATAAAACATTTTGTTGTATCAAACCAAATTAATTCTTTTAGCAATTCTTGACTATTCATTGTTATGTCAGCTTTCTAAGTGAACTTTCAAGATTTGGTGAGGAAGCAATAAGAGACTTAGTATAAGCATGTGACGGTGAATTAAATATATCTTTTGTATTNCCTGACTCGACAATTTGACCTGATTTCATAACTAATACTCTGCTAGTAATAGATTTTACCAAAGATAAATCGTGACTTATAAATAAATATGATAGTCCATAGCTTTCTGACAATTCAACAAGTAAATCTAATATTTGAGCTCTTATTGAAACATCTAAAGCTGAAACAGCTTCATCCAGAATAATAAGTTTTGGTTTAAGAATTAATGATCTGGCAATTGCTATTCTTTGTCTCTGGCCTCCAGAGAACTCATGAATAAATTTTTTATGATCTTCTGCATTTAGTCCAACACGCTCAAGCAATTCTTTAACTATGTTTAATTTCTCATAATCTGATATTTGTGATTGTTCTAAATAAAGTGGTTCTGAAATTAATTTCAATACATTATGCCTTGGATTGAACGAGCCATAAGGGTCTTGAAATACGACTTGCAATTTTTTTCTTATGTTTTTACTGACATTAGAAGCCTTAATTTCATCACCTTCTAAAATTATTTTTCCATTTATTATGGGATCTAATCCCAAAATCGCTCTTGTAATTGTAGATTTGCCACAACCACTCTCACCCACCAGCCCAACATTTTCATTATAATTAATTGAAAAGGAAACATTTTTTACAGCTTTAAATACTTTTTTCTCACCAAAAAATCGGAATGAATTATCACTGTAATGTCTACTTATGTTATCAACTTTTAGCAAAGTTTGATTTGAAATTTTCTTGTTTAAGTTTTTTGATTTGTAGTTACTGGCTTTTAACAAATTTTTACTATAATCATTTTTAAGNCCATTTTTTAAAATATTGATTTTACCTCTCTCAACAATTTCTCCATTTCTCATTATAATTATTTTATCAGCCATTTCAGCGATTACAGACAAATCATGTGTAATCATTATCAAACATATATTGTCTTCTATAACTAATTTTTTTAATAATTTTATTAGCTTAGCTTGTGTAGTCACATCTAATGCAGTTGATGGTTCATCTGCAATAATTAACTTCGGCTTTATTGCTATCGCCATTGCAATAACCACCCTTTGTCTTTGTCCTCCTGAAAGTTCAAATGGGTATCTAGTTGATGGAAAATCAGTTTGAGGCAATCCTACNCGATCTAATATTGTTGCTGCAGAATTTAATGCATCAAATTTATTAATTTTTTTATGAATTCTAATTACTTCTGAGACTTGTTCACCAATAGTTTTCAAGGGGTTCAAAGCCGTCATAGGTTCCTGGAAAATAAAACCTATATCTCTTCCTCTTATAGTGCACATTTCCTCTTCGGAAGTTTCTAATAGATTCTTATTCTGAAGAATGATTTCACCTGTTAAAGAAGAACCAAAAGGCAATAATTTAATTATAGAATTAGCAGTCATAGATTTACCAGAGCCACTTTCACCTATTATACCTAAAATTTCCCCTGCTTTGCCTTCAAAACTCAATCCTTTTAGAATTTCTTTTTCATGAATGCTGAGATTTAAATTATTAACTTTTATAAGGTTCATGAATTTGAAACTTTCAATTTTGGGTCAAAATAATCCCTTAGTCCATCACCCATCAAATTTAGTCCTAAAACAGTTATTACGATAAATAAACCCGGGAAAATGGCCATATGAGGGGCAATAGAAATCATTGTTTGACTATCAGCTAACATTCTTCCTAAGCTTGGGATAGGTGGTTGAGCTCCCAAGCCCACATANGACAAAGCTGCCTCAGCTAAAATACCAAGGGAAAACTGAATGGTTGCTTGAACAATAAGTAAATTTAAAATATTTGGGATAATATGTTCTATAGAAATTAAAATAGTACCTTTCCCAGATACTTGAGCTGCTAGAATATATTCCTTTGACCATTGTGTTAATGCAGCACCTCTGGCGACCCTAGCAAAAACTGGTATATTAAAAATTCCTATAGCTATAATTGCATTAAATGCTCCAGGACCTAAAACTGCGGTAATCAAAATTGCAATTATAAGCGCTGGAAATGCAAAGATTAAATCATTAAACCTCATTACAAGATCATCAAAAAATGTTCCTCTTTTTGCTGCTGCTATTAACCCCAAAGGTAAACCGAATAATATACCGATACCGACTGCAACCATTGCAACAGCAATTGAAGTTTGGGTCCCAACCATAATCATTGAGAGTATATCCCGGCCAAAATGATCAGTACCCAAAAAATGATTATATGAAGGTGTTTTAAACCTATTACTGATCTCTAGTGATGTAACATCATAAGGTGTCCAAAAGAATGATACTATTGCAAGAAGAAAGACAAATAAAACACAAATACTTCCCACCCAAAAACTAAAGGATAGATTTGACAGATTTTTATTTTTTAATAGAGGCATCATAAAATTGAAGACCTCAATCTTGGATCTACAATTACATAGGCAATATCAACTATGAAAGTTACTAGAACAACGGAAAAAACCAGAAGCATTATAACTGACTCAACAACAATTATATCTCTTTGAGCAATGCTCTGAAATATTAGCCTGCCTAAGCCAGGCAGAAAAAAAACATTTTCAATTATTATGGCTCCAGCCATTAGAAAAGAGAATTGTAACCCTATAATTGTTAGAACGGGTATTAAAGCATTTCTTATACCGTGNCTTATCAAAGCTTTTTTAAACGATAAACCCTTTGCCCTTGCTGTTTTCATAAAGTCTTCACTAAGAATATCAATTAATGAAGAACGCATAACTCTTGCTAGTATAGATGCTTGAGGAAGAGCTAAAGCAATTGCTGGTAGAGTTAAAGATTTTAAACCTAAGATTATTCCATCCTCCCATCCAGCAAAACCACCTGCAGAAAACCACCTTAAAATTATTGCAAATAAGTAAACTAGTAACATTGCAAACCAAAAGTTTGGAATTGCAATACCAATTTGTGTAAATCCCATTATTGAAAAATCAAGAATTTTACCTCTACTAGCCGCAGCAAAAATNCCTACAGGNAAGGCTATAATTGTTGACAATAAAAGAGCGTAAATTGCTAAAGGCAATGATACCCATAAGCGTTCACCGACCATTTCAATAACTGGAGATCTATAGGTATATGAAACGCCAAAATCACCAATTAACATGCCCTTAACCCAAATCAAATATCTTTCAAATTTGGGTTTGTCTAATCCCAACTCCTTCTTAAGAGCAATAACTGTATCCTCTTGGGCATTAATACCAAGCATATAAGATGCAGGGTCACCAGGTATTATTTCAAGTGACACAAATATGATTATTGAAGCNAAGACCAGTGTAAAAAAAAGAGTAACTACTCTTCTAAAAAAATACTCAAGCATTTATAAAAACCAAGAGGGGTGCAAAATGCACCCCTACAAAGTTTGTTTAATTGTCCCAGTAAACTGCAGTTAAGTCAGTAGCTTGTGTGGGCGAATTCTTCCACATTCCAATAACTTTTGAATTTACTACACTTAACTGTGCTCTCTGAAATAGATACCCGTTGACATAGTCATCTGCAATTATTTTTTGAGCATTCTTCATAAGACTTGTTCTTTGAACAGGATTAGTCTCAGCAGTTAAATCTTCGATGACTTTTTGGAATTCTTTGCTATCATATTGAAAATAATACTCAGGTCTTGCATAAATCCCAATATCAAATGGTTCTGTATGTGAGACAATGGTGAGACCATAATCTTTTCCACGGAATACTTCTTCTAACCATTGAGCCCACTCAAGATTTGATATTTCTACATTAATTCCAACATCTCTAAGCTGAGAAGCTATAATCTCACCACCCTTTCTAGCGTAAGCAGGAGGAGGCAACTTTAAAGTAGTTGTAAATCCATCAGGAAACCCAGCTTCTGAAAGTAGTTTTTTTGAAAGCTCAGGATCATATTGAGATTGGCCAGTTAAATCAACGTATGCTGGATGGTGAGGTGCAAAGTGAGTTCCAATAGGTGTGCCATATCCAAACATTGCGCCATCAATTATAGCTTTTCTATCTATTGCNTGGGCAAGAGCTTTTCTTACTTTCAAATTATTAAACGGCTCCATTTTATTATTTGTTGAAAGGATAGTTTCTCCTTCATTTGAACCTATTAAAACCTTGAACCTGGAGTCTGCTTCAAATTGCACAAGATTTTCAGGAGCTGGAAAACTTTTAAATACATCTACATCCTCAGCCATCATTGCTGCAAAAGCAGCTGACGGGTCAGATATAAATTTGAATGTAGCTTTTTCTAATTTTGCTGGCNCTCCCCAGTAAGANTTATTCTTCTTTAATTCAATCCTATCACCCTGAACCCANTTATCAAAAACAAAAGCACCAGTTCCTACAGGATTTTGTTTTATATTTTCAATGCTATCTTCAGAAACGATAACTGCATCACCCCATGCTAAATTGAATAAAAAATTACCATTTGGTTTGTCTAATACTACTTGTACTTTATGACTATCAATAACATTAACGTCNGTTATTCCNGCAAATAGTGCTTTCTGAGCATTAGTAGTATCTTCAGCTCTTGCCCTATCAAGTGAAAACTTAACATCATTTGCGTCCATATCACTTCCATCATGATATTTGACACCTTTATGNAGATGGAAAGTATAAGTTGTTCCATCTGATGAAACATCCCATGATTTTGCAAGACCAGGTATTATCGAACCATCAGATGCAAATCGTGTTAATCCCTCAAATACATTTGAATAAAGAACCTGATCAATTGCACCAGCAGCTGCACCTGTTGGGTCAAGATGTGGCGGTTCTAATTGCAAACCTACTGTCAAATCAGTTTTAGATGCAAATGCATTAACCGAGAAAACAATTGGAATAACTAATAATACAAAAAATATATTTTTAAAAAATTTCATTTTTTCCCCCTTTTTTTTTAATCATGATCTTAAATTGCAAAATATTTCAAGCTAAATAAGCATCTTTTCCAAAGAAAGTGCCATAACTTTGGCACTATCAAGCATATCATTGACTGATATATACTCATCTGGTTGATGAGCTAAGTCTAGTATACCTGGACCGTATGCAACACAGTTTTTAAGTTTACCAATTCTCTCAATGTGCTTCTGATCATATGTTCCTGGAGAAATTACATAGTCAGGATTGACACCAAGAATTTCTTTAATTGAACTTGTTAATTCACTTACTAAGCGAGAGTTTTTGTCTGTCATAGTTGGTATAACTTCATGTAAATCTGTAATTTTATATGAAAAATTTTCTCTCTTGTTTTCAAGGTTTTTCAAAATATCATCAATATCCTTTTTTACTTTTTGGATTTCTTCTTCGATTAAAAATCTCCTGTCAATCACAATTTTGCAATTATCAGCGACAACTGGGGCAGGATAACCACTAAAACCTTTTTCTTGTTCAGCTTCTCCTCCATGAATAGAATTGATATTCATTGTTGAAGATTTTGCTCCTTCAGGAACTACTGGCATATTAGTTTTTATTGTCTTAAGTTTTGGATATAATTTTTCTTCAAACTCTTTAAGAACAGCTCCCATATGCCGAATTGCACTATCTCCCAGAAATGGCATTGATCCATGAGCAATTTTTCCAAAAGTTTCAATTTCTGCCCACCACACTCCTCTATGCCCNAGACATATTCTATCTTTGTTTAGAGGCTCAGGTATAATCACACTTGAGATTCTATCTGGTGAAAAATAACCTTCATTTGCAAGAAAAGCCACTCCTCCATANCCACCTGTTTCTTCATCTGCTGTAAAAGANAGTTCAATTCTTCCTGAATAATTAGGACTAACAGCAACAAAACACTCAACGGCAATTATTGATGCTGCAATTCCTCCTTTCATGTCACAAGCACCTCTACCATAAATTAAACCGTCAATATATTTGCCCTCAAAAGGATCAACTGACCAATCATTGCCAGTTTCAACAACATCAGTATGACCATTAAAATGAATTGTATTTCCTTTATTAANACCATCCTTGAANCATACTAAATTCCATCTNGGAAATTTATTACTATCTCCAGGNGTATCGTANGCTCTAATNAGTTTTGTCTCAAACCCANTTTTTTCCATTCTTTGCTTTAAAAATTCNCAAATTTCAAGATAGTTATTNCCAGGAGGATTCAAGGTCGGAATTCTGATAAGTTTTTGTGTTAAATCAATCAAATCNTCTTTTCGTTTTTCTATTTCATTTAGAAGATTTTCAGATTTGATGTTCATTAGTATTCCAAATAAATTTCTACAAACTGCAAATGAATTTGACTTTAGTTAAGATTAAAATTTAATTTTAAGTCTACTAGGATAAAATAATTTTTTTGTCATGTGTCAAACTTGGGATTTTATTTCGGACTAATTCAACTTCATCTAAGTCAATTTCAGCATATGTAACACTTCTTTTATCTCCTCCATCTGAGATGATTTCACCCCAAGGATTTACAATTAAAGAATGTCCATAGCCCCCTCCTCCTCCTTGTATCTCTCCAATTGCTCCAGGCGAAACTATAAACACACCATTTTCAATTGCCCTTGCTCTATTTAAAACATGCCAATGTGCTTCTCCAGTTTTTTGAGTAAAAACTGCAGGAATAAAAATTATCTGCGCACCAGCCTTAGCTAATTCTCTATACAAATACGGAAATCGAATATCATAGCAAACAGTCTGACCTAAAATACCAAACTTAGTTTTACAAACATTTACTTTTTCACCTCCAGAAACTGCATTACTTTCTCTATATTTTTCTGTTTCAGATAAATCAACATCAAACAAATGNACTTTGTCGTATCTGTTTATGATAANACCGTTGTCATCAATAATGAAGCTTCTGTTAAAGATTTTACCCTCAGAATTTAATATAGCTATTGAACCGACAAGAATAAAAATTTGATTTGATTTTGCGTATTTTTTTAATTCATTTAGAACTAAGTGTTCATCCTCATTTGAAGAAGGAGGCTTTAACAAACCATTTTCGGTTTTCAATCCTCCACAATACTCAGGTANTGTAATAAATTTTGCACCTTCATTAACAGCTTCATTTGAAAGGCTGANTATTTCANATAAAGCAGTTTCATAATCTGGTTTTGGTTCAGTTTGAACGCAAGCAATTTTAAATTTTTCAGACATCTACTATTACTATAAAATAATTTTCATTAACATAAACAAAAATTTACATATTTTTAAACTTTGATGGAGTTAGCCCAAACTTCCCTCTGAAAGTTTGNGAAAATTGTGAAGAACTTGTGAAGCCAGAAGAAAGCGCAATTTCTGTTACAGATAAATGTGACTGTGAAAGAAGTTTTTGAGATAAATCTANTCTTAAATTCTTATAAAAACTCATTGTTGATTGGTTTAAATATTTTCTAAATAATCTATTTATTTGTCTTGGACTTATACCTACAATAATTGAAATTTCTCGAAGTGATAAAACATTGGAAAGATGATTCTCCATTACTTCTACAACTGACAGTAGTTTCGAATTCTTGACATTATACCTTTCCAAAATACCAGATTTTTGTGGTCCTCCAGATGGCCTAACGTCTGTGTGCATAAACCAATCACTTACTTTTCTAGCAAAATTTTCTCCGTAATGCTCTGAAATAAGTGTATACATTAGATCTAAAGGAGCTATTCCCCCAGCACAACTAATTCTATTTTGATCAATTACAAATAAAGATTTCTCTAGTGAAATACTAGGCCATGTTTCTTTAAAAGCATCTGAATGCTCCCAGTGCAAGGTCATCCTTTTACCTCTCATAAGACCAGCTTTTGCTATTATAACTGGCCCCCCTGAAACACCTCCTAGTGATGATCCTTCCCTAGACTTTTTTCTCAGCCAATCAAAAACTTTGCTATTATTATATGAAAATGGGTCACCACCTGCACAAACAAAAATAATATCCAATTTTTCTTTTTCATTCCCTATTATAATAGTATCTACTTTTGCACCACTAGAGCTTGTTGAAATATTTCTCGAAGAAAGATTTGATATGCTGTAAAGTTTTTTTTCAGATAATAAATTAGCAGCTCTTAGAGGTTCAACTACTGAGGAGTAGGACATAAGAGCGAAACCATCAATTAAAAGCAATCCAATTCTTATCATAAAATGTCCTTTTTTNTNAACTTTATGACTATATATTAAAAGTCAAGAGTGTAAAATTATATAANTATAATCATTATGANATATTCTTTATTAAAAATTATNAAAGAGGGCTTAACAGGTAATAAAGGCTGGAGGCCTATTTGGCGCAACCCAGAACCTAAAAAAAAGTATGATGTTATAATTATTGGAGGTGGCGGACACGGTCTCTCTACTGCTTATTATCTTTCAAATGTTTACGGCATTAATAATGTAGCGGTTCTAGAAAAAGGATGGATTGGTTCAGGTAACATAGGAAGAAACACAACTATTATAAGGTCTAATTATATGTTGCCGGGTAATGAACCTTTTTATGAACTATCTTTGAAATTATGGGAAGGACTAGAACAAGACTTTAACTATAACGCCATGATTTCTCAAAGGGGAATTATTAATCTTTTCCACAGTGATGGTCAAAGAGATGCGTATGCAAGAAGAGGAAATGCAATGTTGCTCGAAGGAGCAGATGCTGAGCTTCTTGATGAAGATAGTGTAAGAGACATTTGCCCTTTTCTAGACTTTAATAATGCACGTTTCCCAATAAAGGGTGGCCTCATGCAAAAGCGTGGTGGAACAGTTCGGCACGATGCAGTTGCTTGGGGGTATGCAAGAGGTGCTGACAATAAGGGTGTTGATATAATTCAAAACTGTGAGGTAACAGGTTTCAAAATAGTGAATGGCGTTTGCAAAGGAGTTGAAACAAATTTGGGACCTATTAGTGCAAATAAAATTGCCTCATGTGCAGCTGGTTCATCTAGTCGTGTTATGAGTTTAGCAGGTATAAAATTGCCTATTGAAAGTCATGTACTACAAGCTTTTGTTTCTGAGGGACTAAAGCCTATTCTTCCAAATGTTATCACTTTTGGGGCAGGACATTTTTATGTAAGTCAATCAGATAAAGGAGGCTTGGTATTTGGNGGAGATATCGATGGATATAATAGTTATGCACAAAGAGGAAANCTGCCAGTTGTTGAAGATGTTTGCGAAGGGGGCATGGCATTAATGCCCATGATAGGAAGAGCAAAACTACTTAGAATGTGGGGTGGTGTTATGGACATGTCTATGGATGGATCACCTTTTATAGATAAAACTCATATCCAAGGACTATATTTCAATGGAGGCTGGTGTTATGGAGGCTTTAAAGCTACACCTGCGAGTGGTTTATGTTATGCTCATCTTCTTGCAACTGACGAACCACATGAAGTTGCAACAGAATTAACTTTAGACAGATTTATTCATGGTAAAATAATAGATGAAAAGGGAGTGGGCGCACAACCCAACTTGCACTAGTCATGGTAATTAATCATCCTTTATTAGGCCCCAGAGACGCTAGCGAGTTTGTTTACTTAGGAGATGCCTCTCTTATGAATAGACCTAATTGGTTAGATAAAGATGCCGGACAAAAATTTTATAAGTACCAATATTTAAGGGATAATCCTCATTTAGAGCATAAAGAACTATGGTTTCATGAACAGGGTGATAGGTCTTGGCTTATTGTAACAAGAAACACATCAACNCATGAGATATTAAAAGTTGAATTAGCTAAAAAGTTCTTTGATAAGGGGGTTTAATTATGAATAAGTTAAACCCAATTGAAGATAATATAATTGAAAAANATCAATCAAAACAAACTCCTGCAAAACTTGAATTAAATAATCATCAAATAAATAGACTAAAATCGGGTAAAATTTTAAATAATAAAAAAATCTCTTTTAAATTTAATGAAGAAAAACTTCAAGGTTATGAAGGAGATACTCTTTCATCGGCATTACTTGCTAATAACAAAATTGTGGTTGGAAGATCTTTTAAGTACCATAGACCTAGAGGTATTTTTTCTGCTGGCACNGAAGAGCCTAATGCATTACTGGAAATTGGGAAAAATGAATACCAAGAACCAAATGTGAAAGCTACAACAATTAAACTCTTTGAGGGTTTAGAAAGCAGAAGCCAAAACCACCTTGGATCATTAAATTTTGATTTATTAGCAATAAATGATTTTTTACACCCATTCTTAAGCGCTGGCTTTTATTATAAAACATTTATGTGGCCAAAGTCTTTTTGGGAAAAATTTTATGAACCCGCAATAAGAAGGGCAGCAGGTCTTGGGTCGCTCTCTGGGATGCCTGACCCTAGTACTTATGATAAAGGCTTTTTACATTGTGATGTATTAATAGTCGGTGGAGGCCCAGCTGGATTATCAGCAGCACTTGAAGCAGGCCGCGCAAATTTAAAAGTTATAATTGCTGATGATGATTTTTTATTCGGGGGCAGACTAAACTCTGAAAATTTTATAATCGATGACCAAATAAGCTCTGAATGGTCTAAAAAGTCTGTCGAAGAGCTCTCAAATATGAGCAATGTTAGAATAATGCCAAGGACTTCTATTTATGGCTCTTTTGATCATGGAATATTTGGGGGGCTAGAGATTAAATATGATAATTATATCGATCAGATAGGTAAGCCAAGGCAAATTCTATGGAAAATTTATACTAAGTTTGCAATTATTTGTACTGGTTCAACTGAGAGGTCTATAGCTTTTGGAAACAATGATAGACCAGGTATTATGCTTTCTGGCGCAATAAGNTCATATGTGAATAGATGGTCTGTTTGCCCAGGCAAAAATGTTGTAATCTTTACTAACAACGATGATGGCTGGAGAACTGCTCAAGATTTAAAAAATAAAAATATAAATATTAAAGCAATTATTGATTCAAGAGAAAATATAAATCTTAATGATAAAGAAATTCCTATTTTCAAAAATACTTCAATCATAGACACCTCAGGTAGAAAGCAAATTTCTTCAGTAACCTTATCAAGTGGCGAGGTTATAAAATGTGACTGTCTTGGTGTATCTGGAGGTTGGAACCCAAATGTTCATTTAACATGCCATCAAAGAGGAAAGCCTATTTGGGAAAAAAGTATAAATGCTTTTATTCCAGGAAAAACACCAAGTAATATGCTTGTTGCTGGAACTGCAGCTGGCCTTCTACAGCTTGGAGAAAATTTAAAATCCGGACATACAAAAGCACAACAAGTTATTTTAAGTTTAGGATTAAAATGCTCATCTTCTACTCCACCTAAAGCAGAAAATGAAAGTGCTACCAATTCAAGCTTCTGGCATGTTGGGGCATCAAAAAAACGATCTTGGGTGGACTTACAGAATGACGTTACAACGAAGGATATAAAGATTTCGTATGAAGAAGGTTTTAGATCAGTTGAACATTTGAAAAGATATAGCACTCTTGGAATGGCAACAGATCAAGGCAAAACATCTAACATACTAGGTTTAGCTGTTCTTGCTGAGTATTCTGGAAAATCTATNCCAGATACTGGAACTACAATTTTTAGACCTCCATATAATCCTGTTCCAATTGGAGCATTTGCTGGGAGATCTCGTGGAAAGGAGTTTAAACCAGTTCGTTTAACACCTAGCCACAAAGAAGCAGAAAATTTATCTGCAACTTTTGTTGAAGCCGGACTTTGGTTGAGAGCTCAGTGGTATCCATTAAAAGGTGAAACACACTGGAGAGAGAGTGTGGACCGAGAAGTTATCCAAACTAGAAAATCTGTCGGAATATGCGATGTTACTACTTTAGGTAAAATTGATATTCAAGGCCAAGATGCAGCTGAGTTTTTAGATTGTGTCTATACAAATGGTTTCTCAAAGCTTGATGTTGGCAAAGTAAGGTATGGGCTTATGCTGCGTGAAGACGGAATGGTAATGGATGATGGCACAACTGCACGTTTTGATTTAAACCATTTTGTAATGACCACCACTACAGCAAATGCAGTTAGTGTTTTTAGGCATTTAGAATTTTGTCGTCAATGTTTGTATCCAAATTTAGATGTCCATCTTATATCTGCAACTGAACAGTGGGCACAATTTGCTGTTGCAGGCCCTAATAGTCGAAAACTATTAGAGAAAATAATTGATAAAGAATATGATATTTCAAATCTAAATTTCCCTTACATGGGATGTAAAAAAATTACTATCTGCAATAATATTCCAGCCAGATTATTTAGAATTTCTTTCTCGGGTGAATTGGCCTATGAGATTGCAGTTCCTTCACGATATGGTAATTCTATGTTTAAAGTCCTGATGGATGCTGGATCTGAATTTAATGTCGTGGCNTATGGAACAGAAGCTCTTGGCGTTATGAGAATTGAAAAAGGTCATGCAGCCGGAAATGAGTTAAATGGTCAAACTACAGCTCAAAACTTAGGTCTTGAAAAAATGATGTCAAAAAAGAAAGATTTCGTTGGAAATGTATTATCTAGGAGATCAGAGTTAAATAAAGAGAGCATTGTTAAATTAGTAGGCTTTAAACCAGTAAATAAAGAAATTGAATTAAAAGCAGGAGCACATTTTATTTCATTGGGGAAAGAAGCTTGTACTAAAAATGATGAAGGGTGGATGAGTTCAGTAGCATTTTCACCTTCATTAAATCACTCAATAGGGTTAGGCTTTATAAAAAATGGTAATAATAGAATTGGCGAAATTGTAAATGCAGTCGACCCATTACGTAAAAGCAATATAGAAGTTGAAATAGTTTCACCTCATTTTTTAGATCCAGAAGGTGAGAGATTACGTGAATAATTTTAATTTAGTTGCAGAACCTCCCCTAGGGTTCAATCAAAAGAAATTTAAAAATTTAATTCTCTTTGAAGAATTAGAGTATTCTTTAATTTCAGTTTCTTTATCTGATAATCACTACACTTTATTTAAAAAAAATATATTTAATAGTTTCAAATTGGATCTTCCAAAAGTTGGATCAACAAAAATATCAACTGTTGACAACACTAAAATTATTGCTTTGCAGCCTAATCAATATTTCTTTATGTATAAAAGAATTTCTGATTTTCCTGTCGATGAATTAAAATCTCATGTTGGAATAGGCTATTATTCAGACCAAAGTGATAGTTGGTCGATTATCAAAATTTCAGGTGAGAATACAATTCCTGCACTTGAAAGAATTTGCCCAATCGATCTAAGTATTGANAAATTTAAGATTGATGGAGTAAANAGAACTCAGATGGAACATCTAAGTGTCATAATGATTAGAATTGCAGTCAATGAATTTATACTTATGTCGCCCAGATCATCATCTCATTCATTTTATCATATTCTTACACAGTCAGCACAAAATATATTGTAATGCAAAAACCTACTATTTTTGTCACTAGAAGATGGCCTAAAGAGACTGTAGAGGAGATGAAAAAATTTTTTGAAGTAACTATAAATCAAGACGATAGACCATTAACTCAAAGTGAAATTGCAGATGGATTTGAAAGTCACGACGCATTAGCCCCAACTGTTTCTGATAATATAGATCAAAANATTATAAAAAAAGGGAGTGGTAAAATAATCGCAAATTATGGTGTTGGTTTTAGCCATATAGATTTAGANGCGTGTAAAGAAAATAACGTAACTGTTACGAATACCCCCGATGTTCTTACAGACGCTACTGCTGATCTTACAATATTACTAATGTTGATGATAAGTCGTAGAGCAATAGAGGGCGCAAAGGAAATTGAAACAAAAAGTTGGATGGGTTGGAGGCCTACCCATCTTGTAGGAAGTGATTTAAGTGGAAAGACACTTGGCATAATTGGCATGGGAAGAATTGGTGAGGCAGTAGCTAAGAGAGCATTATTTGGTTTTAAAATGAAAATTATTTTTTATAACCGATCNAAAAAAGATAATTTAAATTTTAAGGCTGAGCAAGTGAAAAACATTACTGAAATTTTTGAGAAATCTGACTTTATAAGCCTNCACTGTCCAGGAGGAAATAATAATAAAAATATAATAAATGAAAAATCTTTACAACTAATGAAAAAATCAACTTTCCTTATTAATACTGCCCGTGGAGAACTGATTGAAGAGAATAGTCTTTGCAAAGCTCTAAATAATGATCAAATTGCTGGTGCAGGATTAGACGTATATAATAATGAGCCAGATATTAATCCGAAACTTCTAAAGGCTAAGAACNTTGTTTTATTACCACATTTAGGATCTGCTACTTCTAAAGCAAGGAATGCAATGGGTTTCAAAGTAATTGAAAATTTAAAAAGTTATTTTAATAGCGGCAAAGGAATTGATATTGTAAAANTCCANTAAATGACAATTTCAGTTAAACATATTAATCAATTAAAATCAGCTTTCTTTTATGCTGTTGAAGCAGGAACACCTGAGAAAATTTTTTCANATGAAATTAAGTCATTATTACCTAAAGACAAAGAACTAAAAATATTATCTTTAGGCAAAGCTGCGTCAAGCATGGCTGAGAAAATGGCTAATATGAATATATCTCAGACTGGAATTGTTGTCACAAATGATGAAAATTTTCGCCATATTGAAAATTTTACATGCTTTGCAACTGGACACCCATTTCCAGATAAAAGAGGTCTTAATGCTGCAAAAAAAGTTGAATTGTTTTTAGAAGAACTCTCAGATAAAGATCATTTAATACTACTACTAAGTGGAGGTGGTTCTTCCTTATTGCCAGCTCCACCAGAAGGAATAACACTTAAAGAAAAAACATATATCAATAAAGTATTACTTGAAAGTGGGTTAGATATAACTGAAGTTAATGCTGTTCGAAGAGTTTTTTCAAGATTAAAGGGTGGTCGACTTGCTCAAAAAGCATATCCTGCTGGAATTACACAATTTGTATTCTCTGATGTCTTGGATGATAGTCTAGAAACAATTGCAAGTGGAGTTGCAGCACCCGATCCTTATGAGTTTTCAGAAGTTCAGAAAATATTAACCAAAACCAAATTGAATAATATAAAGTTTGTTTCTGACTTTATTGCAAAAGTTGGCAAAAATAAAAATTTACTGCCTCTTAAAAAAGACAACAAAGTTTTTGAAAAAATAAAAACTTATTTACTTGCGAATAATGAAACCTGCGTCAATGCTGCAAAAATTTTTTTTGAAAATGAAAATTATTTTGTAAATTCGTTTTGTCAAAAACTTCAAGGTGAAGCATCTTTAATAGGTTCTCAACTTGCAGATTCTATAATAAAAACAACAAACAAAGATAAATCATTGAGTATTTTTGGAGGTGAAACAACAGTTACAGTTAAAAATAGTTATGGTAAAGGCGGGCGCTCACAAGAACTTGCTCTAAGTTTTGCCATATCAATGAATAAAAATTACAATAAAAAAAAGCCGTGGGCTATTCTCTCTGCTGGAACAGATGGACGGGATGGCCCAACAGACGCAGCTGGAGCTATAATCACATCTAATTCGAAAATAAATATTTCTGATGCTATTAAATCTTTACATAAAAATGATAGCTATAATTTTTTAAATAAAAATAAACTATTATTTAAAACTGGTGGAACCAATACAAATCTTGGTGATCTAGTCTTTATTTTAAACTGATAATTTTAATAAATTCAAAATTGAATGACAGGAATTTATCATTTTCATTCTCATTTAATTGATGCAAGGTGATCACTTGCATTAAAATATGGAAGAACATCTCTGTTCGAACAACCCATGATAGTTAATCTTTCAGCAATTTTTATTGCTTTTTGGTATTTTCTTTCATTTTCTAATTCCGAGTTCTCAAGCATTATTCCACCACATACAGATATGCCGTAATTTGATTGCAGAGAACGAATAACTTTACCTGCAGACAAACCATCAGCTACCATAGCTAACTCNAACTCATCTTGCTTAACTATCTGAATTTCATTCTCAACTAGAAACTTTCTTATATTTGTTTCTGCCTCAAGGGCAATATCCCAATACCTTGTTTCAGATGCAGTTGCTTCTCCAGAAGCAACTTCAAAGGCCTTGCAAAAAACCAAAAACATCTTNTCTTTTTCATTTGCACCATTCCAAGCCGCTTTACCAAGACTTTTCCATATACTTAAATTCATTTCCTCATAAACTTTTGGAATTCTATCAAAGAATAGTTGGTGTAGTCCTGCCTCAGTTTGTGTACTGTCAAGCATTTGCTCTCTTTGAATATCAACAGCATCAAAGGTTCCACACATTGGGCACGCATCATCACTTAAAGTATTTTTTTTATAAATGTAAGAACATCTCATTTTATTAGGTAATTGATTTTGGCATAGAAGGTAAACCTGATTTTCATCCATGCCATTTAATTGTTCTGCTAACCAATTAAATCTATTCTTAAATCTTAAATAAGACCTTCTATGGCTCCAAAGTTCCCATTTTAATTTTTCAACAGGACCAAAGGTGCTCCAATTTGAACTGACGTCAATAACTATACATTTAGACTTATCTTTTGCGGATCTTAGACCTCTGCCTACAGATTGGCCCCATAATACTTTTGATAGCGTTGGTCTTAAATGAACAATTATATTACAATTTGGATTATCCCAACCTTCTAACAAAACACCAACAGAAACAACCGCTTCAATCTTTCCTTGTTCGTGATCAGACAAAACGTTCATTCTTTCACCTAAAGGTGTTTGAGCAGTTACAATTGCACATGAAATACCTTGTTTTTCAATATTTTCGACGGCAACTTCTGCAACTGACACGTCAGGACAAAACCATGCACTAATCGGTTTAGGTGTAACTTTTTCTCTTTCTTTTTTATAAATAAAAACCGAATACTCTATCATAGAAGATTTTACTATTGCAGAAGCAAGTTTAGTTGTAGGAAAATCGCCTGAACTGATATCTATATCTTTAAGATCTAAATCATGCACAAAATATGGTTTATAAATAGGTGGTACTAAAATTTTTTCATCTATTAGATTTTGAATGTCAGCACAATCAATAATAGTATCAAAGGCTAGGTGCAACTGATCTCTTTGGTCACCTGTTCTTCTTTCAGGAGAAGCAGTCAATCCCATAAATCGTGCGCTGTCTTTGGAATTNTCACGAAAGTTATCAATAATAGCTTTATATCCNCTACCATTCGGTGATATTCTGTGCGCCTCATCAACAATNACCAAATCTGCCATCGGTATAGCTTCAGCAATAATTTCTTTTGCACGCATATTTGTTGATAGTAAAATATCATAACCGTCAAAAGCTATACTAGTTTCAGAAACAGCAAGTTTTCTAATTTTATGTTCCTTTTGAAGAGCCTTTTCAAGCTGCTCTAAGAGTACTAATCTGTGACATAAAACTATTACTTTTTTTCTATTGTAAAATCTCTTTATTAACTCACTTGCTAAATAAGTTTTGCCAGCACCTGTTGGNGCTTTAAGGATGAACCTTCTATTGTCTTTAACAATTGATGGGAAGTCATCAATTATTTTTTGCTGCCAGTTTCTAATTTCCATAAATGAGTATGATTTTCAATAAAAGTCTATTGAATTTGCAAATAAAATTTCAAAAAATTAGCATACATAAAAACAGCAAATGGTCAACAAATTTAATACAAATCTGTATCTAATTTTCATTTAAGGTTTATATTGACTATAGTTTTTATTTAAATGGAGTTTCAATTGAAGATTGGCATCCTTGGTGCTGGAGCAATGGGTATTTTATATGGAGGCCTTCTAAAAAGATTGGGGCACGACGTAAACTTAATTGTTAGAGATTACAATAAAAAGAAACTTCTTGTTGATAAGGGTATATGCCTAAATTTAGATCTTGGAAGATTTACAGTTTATCCTGAAATACTTCACATTAAAGAAAGGTGCAGATTTGAAGTTATTATAGTTTTCACCAAAACAAATGATACAATTGAAGCTTTGAACGCGTTTAAAGTAAATATAGATAAAGACACCTATTTAATGTCGCTACAAAATGGTTTAGGCAATCTTGAAAAACTACTAGTTTTCGCTGATAGATCTAAAATTATTTATGGAACAACAATGGCTCCTGCTGATTTAAATGGGATTAGGGAGGTCTCTTCCTTTGGTTCACATCTTAGTCAGTTTAAGTCAGGTGATTCTAAAAATGATAGTTTTGTTAAACAAATTGCAGAACAATTTGAGTTGTCTGGTCTTCATTCTAAAGTTAATACGAATGTCGATGATGTAATTTGGGATAAAGTAGCCTTTAATACTGCAATGAATACTATTTGTGCGCTTTTAGAAATCACTCCAAAAACTATTGAAAATAATAAATACCTTAAGAAATTTGCCCTCAATGTAGCAAAGGAAACATGTACNATTGGAAAGGCATTCGGTATTAAAATTAATGAAATGAATATAGCTAACAATATAAAATTATCATGCAAAGAACATGGAGAACATAAACCCTCAATGCTGCAAGATGTTTTATTAAAAAAGAAAACTGAAATAGATTCATTGAATGGTGAAGTAGTAAGAATTGGATCTAAATTGAAAATGAGCACCCCACTTAATACATCATTGTTTAACTTAATTAAAGCAAAGGAAAATAACTACTAGAAAAATANAANCATTTTATAAATTCAATCATTGNATGTTTGTTAAAAATNATAGAAACTNTTCTATGTTTNTTGAGNAAACTAAAGGCAAAAATTGAAATTTAAAATTAAATATCACGTAGTTTATGATATGGATTATGGTTCATCTACAAAGAGGTATGGCGATTATATTTTAGATGACAAAAACGTAAAAAATCCATTCGAGGCAGAAAATAAAGTGAAAGAATTATTTATGAATGGCTCTGATCCAGATTTAAATCCATACTTCAATTTCACCAGAGGAAAAATACTCTCAAAAACAATAATGATTGACCAATTAGAGCTTTTAAAAAGTTGATGCCAATTTAATTAATGCAAATCTTAAAAACTTCTCTAATTAAATCTAGAATTAATCATCTCTGATGCCTTATGAGCAACCATTATAGTGGGAGCATTAGTATTTGCAGAAGTTATATTTGGAAAAATTGAAGCGTCTACAACTCGCAAGCCATTGATTCCATGAACCAATAAGTTTTTATCAACAACTGAAGATTTAGGATCGTTTCCCATCCTGCAGGTGCAAGACGGATGATAAATAGTTGAAGCCCTCTCTTTAAAGTCATCAATTATTTCATTATCGTTCATAGAAGATAAACTAGTATTTGGTTTTTCAAGTAACAAACTCTTTATAGCTTCTGTCTTTTCCATTTGCTCTATTAATCTTGCTCCTTTGATTATATCATCCAGGTCAGCTTCATCAGATAAGTAATTATAATTAATCTTTGGTTCGTCATAAATATTAGGAGAACATATGTTAATTTCACCTCTACTTTTTGGCCTGCAGGGATTGAAACTTAAAATAAAGCCTGGATGTGTATCAGTTTTTAATAATGGTCTCTTATTCCCTTCCCTAATACTGTATGTTACTGGGTTAAGATATAATTGAATATTTGGATTTTTTTCTGACTTAGATGTTTTTACTAAACCACCAATTTGGTTTACACTTAGTGAAAATGCACCTGAGTTAAATAGTACATATTTCAAAGCTGAAGAAATTCTTCCAGGCCAACTTCCTAAGACTTGATTTAGGGTTGGTATCTTGGACTTATAATAATAGTTTACACCAACATGATCTTGTAGATGTTTTCCTACATTTGGTTGATCGATGACAGTATTTATACCAAATTTATCTAATAATATTTTTGGGCCAATACCTGATATTTGAAGCAATTGTGGTGTATTAATAGCACCTGCACATATTATTATTTCTTTACTAGCCTTAATTACTTTTTCTTCTTTACCAAGAAAACTTTGAAGGTCACAAGTTACTGAAATTGCTTTTTTATTGCTAAAATTAATTTTTTTTACAATTGAATTTGTTAATATAGTTAAATTAGATCTTGATTTTGATGGATTTAAAAAAGCCTTTGCACTTGAATGACGCTTTCCTCCTTTGGTTGTTATTAGATAGGGACCAACTCCATCACCCTCAAAATATCCATTTTGACTGTTGGAAAACTGTAACTGTGAACACGCGTCCAAAAAATATTTTTTAAGAGGATGATAATCTTTCCATGGATTGGTAATGCTCAAAGTATTAACTTTTGTATTATTTTTAGAAATATAATCGTCATTAAATGAAAAATTTTCATATTCATTAAAATAAGTTAATAAAGATTTATAATTCCATTCCTCAGAAGTAAATTTAGACCAATCATCATAATCAGATTTGTGACCTCTGTGATAAACCATTGCATTAATCGAACTAGATCCACCAATTACTTTACCTCTTGGAGTAAAAACTTTTCTGTCGTTTAATTCAGTTTCTTTTTCTGAGAGGTATGACCAATTATATTTTTGGTGAGTAAAAAGAATTCCATAACCAATTGGTGTATTAACCCAGAAGCTTCTATCATCTGGGCCAGCTTCTATGAGTAACACTTTATTTTTACCAGAAGCACTGAGTTTATCTGCTAAAACACATCCAGCTGATCCTGCCCCAACAATTATGAAGTCATACTTATCCATTAAATAATCATTTACCCATAATAGCTTTCACCTCAAGATATTCCTCTAAACCCCATTCAGCCTTCTCTCTTCCATTCCCAGATTGTTTGTATCCTCCAAAGGGGGCATCAGATCCTGCACTTCCATAGTTTAAATGTATTTGTCCAGCGTTTAGCTCTCTTGCGTATTTCATTAATTCATTGGGATCTGCTCCAGAAACATACGCGGCTAATCCATATTCTGTATCATTTGCAATATCAATGGCATCTTCAAAATCNTTATATGTAATAATACATAAAACAGGGCCAAAAATTTCTTCTCTAGCAATTTCCATATCGTTTGAAACACCACCGAATATAGTTGGTTTAACATAATATCCAGTCTCTAAACCTTGAGGTTTACCCAAACCACCAGATATTAAATTTGCACCATTATCAAGCCCACTTTGAATAAGCTTTTGAACTTTTATATATTGTGTTTCACTAACAAGTGGCCCTATATCAGTCTTGTCTGAACCAGGATCGCCAGTAACAATTTTGTTATTTGCCTCAATAGCAATTTCTAATGCTTCATCATAACGTTTTTTTGGAACAAGCATTCTAGTTGGTGCATTACAAGACTGTCCTGTATTACTCATACAACTCTTCACACCATCAGATACTGATATTTTAAAATTTTCATCATCTAAAATTATATTAGGTGATTTTCCGCCTAATTCTTGGCAAACCCTTTTGACAGAATTTGCAGACGCTCTTGCAACAGCAATCCCTCCCCTGGTTGATCCAGTAAAGGACATCATGTCTATTCCAACATGGTTAGACATTGCCTCTCCAACGACAGGACCTAGACCATTAACTAAATTAAACACCCCTTTAGGAACACCAGCCTCATGGAAAATTTCTGCTATAACCATTGAAGATAGTGGAGCAATTTCACTTGGCTTTAATACAGCAGTACACCCTGAAGCTAAACATGGAGCTAACTTTGAAACAACCTGATTTATTGGCCAATTCCAAGGAGTTATTAATCCACAAACTCCTATTGGCTCATGTCTCACAATATAACTTCCGTGTTTAAATTCAAATTTATGGTTTTCTAAAACTCTTATAGCAGTTTTCAAGTGAGACAATCCAACAGTTGCTTGACTTCCTCTTGCTAAACTATTTGGCGCACCCATTTCAGTTTGAATAGCAGTAGCAATATCATCAAACCTCTTTTTATAGATATTTCTTATTTCAGTTAATAACTCAACTCTTTCTGAAACCAATGTTTTTGAAAAACTTTGAAAAGCATTTCGTGCCGCTTGTACTGCTTTATCAACATCCTCTTTTGAACCAATACTTACATTTCCTATGCTCTCTTCTGAAGCTGGATTTATGACAGGAATTGAATTTGGTTCAATAGGATCAACCCAATCACCATCTATATAGAATTTTGACAAGTTCATTATTTGCTACCTTTAGTTTAAAATTATAAATAATAAATATTTTTGTATGATATTATCTAGAAAAGTCAAAAAATTATATAAAATAACAATTTAAAATATTTATGAAAATTTGGGGAAAAAAAATTAAGTGTTTGCATTGCAACACTAAATTTTACGACTTTAAGCAAAAAGATACTAAATGCCCAAAATGNTCTAAGAGCCAAGTGGTTAAATCCAAAACTTATAAAAAAACTGATCCAAAAAAAATTCTTGATTTATTTTATTATGATGGAAATACAAAAATATTTTCTGAACAAAATATACCACTTACTATTGATGAAAAAATCAAATTAAAATTAGGTTGGTATATTATTGAGCTAATAGACAAAAAAAAGAAAATTGTAAAATCTAAAAATGAAATAATTTTTTTAGAAAAACCTCCCTTAAATGGTTTGCAGCAAGTTCTTGCTGGATTTAGATTTCCTGGAATTGGCAACGAGAATAGCAATAAAATAATTAATCACCCAGATTTTTCATTACAATTGCTTTCTTTGGATGCCAAAACAATTGAGGATAGATTAAATTTATCTCATAAGATAGCTAGTACCATTTCCATAACATGGAAAATAAAAACAGATGAAATTATCTTAGAAGTAATTCTTAAGGAGTTAAGTTTTACTAATTCTCAAATTAAGTACTTTCAAGACAATTCTAAAGATGGACTAATATCTTTAATTAACAGCAATCCTTCAGATTTACTAGGATACATACCAAGAGTAAACTTTGAACAACTAAATAATATTTACAAAAGACTCAGTTTAAAACCTACAGAAAAAGAGTTTGCAATTGCAGCCTCAAGATTTTGGTTGTCTCAAACTGAAGATAGAAGAGGACATACATGTGCGCCTGAAGTTAAAGTTAAAGAAGAAGCCTCTAGGCTCTCAAATTTAAGTATTGAAAAAATACAAAATTATTTAGATGAAGAAGATAGTTTATTTTTCAGAGATTTTCGTTTTGATAAAAAAGTATTGAGCTCAAAGTTTTCTTACCAAAGAGACAAGTCAATAGTAGATGAAATAATTCGATTACAGAAAAATTTTATAAAACCAAAAATTACTAACTTGCTAAGCAACAAAGACTTAAGCATGCCCGACAAAATAAAATTATCAAAAGAACAAATCCTTTCAATAAATAGATCTTTAAAACAATCTTTTTCAATAATTACTGGAGGTCCAGGTTCAGGAAAAAGTACATTAATAGTAGGACTAGTCGAAAGCTTAAGAAAGATAGGCAAAAAAATAGTTATTTGTGCTCCAACTGGAAGAGCTGCCAAAAGATTAACAGAGTATAAAGAACTGCGTTCTTTAGAACCAACAACTATTCATATGCATTTAACTGTCATTAAAAATAAACTAAAGCAAAAATACGATACAATAATTATTGATGAAGCCTCAATGGTGGATATAAATCTTTTCCTTGAACTTATACAAAGCATTCCCAATGGATCAAATATCATTTTAGTAGGAGACGCTGATCAATTGCCACCTATTGGTCCTGGTCAACCATTTAAAGATATGATTGAGTCAAAAAAGGTCAATATTTCAAAACTTTCAGGTAATTTTAGACAAAATAATCTTAGTAATATAATTAAAGCTTCAAGATCAATTATTACAGGCAAGTTACCTTCTATGGAAACTGAATTTAAAAATAGTGATTTTATTTTTATTGAATGTAATAAATCCAATCAAAAAAATTTAATTTTAAATTTATTTTTTGAAAAGGTGCCTACATTACTTAAAAATAAACAAGAGAGTATCCAGATATTATCACCCATGCATAAGGGCAATGTTGGAATAAAATTACTTAATTATGACATACAACAAAAACTTACCAGCAACAGTGAAATGTTGTTTGAAAGGAAAGATAAAAGCTTAAAATTATTTGGTGGTGATAAAGTAATACAAACCTCAAATAATTATGACTTAATGGTAATGAATGGTGACATAGGACATGTAAGTAAAAAAGTTGAAAATAAAATTATAGTTAATTTTGATAATCGGGAAGTTGAATACTCAGGTTTAGATTTATATGACCTTGATTTAGCTTATGCAATTTCAATTCATAAAAGCCAAGGTTCTGAATACTCTGCTGTAATTATACCTATAAATAGTGAGCATATTCATATGCTATCAAGAAATTTACTTTATACAGCTATTACAAGAGGTAAAAAATTAGTTGTATTAGTTGGAGAAAAAAATATTTTTGAAAATGCAATAAATGCATTTTGGAAAGACACAAGATATACAAATCTAGTGTCTGCCATGCAAAGCAATATTAATTAATACCGATCTTATGTTTTAAGGAAGTTTAATGGAAGACAAATCAATACTAAATATTGACACTCGNAATAAAAGATTACTTATTAGAGCAGATCTTAATGTTCCTATAAATAATAATAAAATTTCGGATGAAACTAGAATAGAAAGATTTTGCAGTGGGATTTCCAAGCTTCTTAAAAAAAATGCTAAAATAATTATAATCACACATTTGGGAAGACCTAAAGGTAAAGAAGACTTATCACTTTCTAATAGAATACTTTTAAAACCCCTTAAAAAATATTTAAATAAAGAAATTATATTTTCAAGTAATCCAATTTCCACTTTAGCAATTGAAAATTCAAAAAAATTAAAAAATAATCAAATACTGCTTTGTGAAAATATTAGGTTTCATCCTGAGGAAGAAGAAGATGATCCAATATTTGCCGAAAAACTCTCAAGTCTTGGGGATATTTATGTAAATGATGCATTTTCCTGCTGTCACAGAGCTCATTCATCAACACATTCTATTACAANCTTTTTACCATCATACTTTGGCCCAATGTTGTGTGAAGAGATTTCAGCTTTAAATAGAACTTTAGAAAATCCATCAAAGCCNTCACTAGCNATTATTGGAGGTTCTAAAGTATCTACTAAAATCTCAGTCCTAAAAAATTTAGTATCNAAATTGGATAGCATTATAATTGGTGGNGGAATGGCTAATACATTCCTGTTTGCTAAAGGAGCACCAATGGGAAATTCACTATATGAGCCCAATTTGAAAGAAACAGCAAATGAAATACTCACTTTTAGCAAGCAAAACAATTGTAATATCCTTTTACCAGTAGATATTATTACGGCACACAAATTAGAACAAAATACTAAAACAAATACATCCAATTATAACGAATGTCCTGCAGACCAAATGATTTTAGATATTGGTCAAAAATCTATTGAACTTTTCAAANANGCAATTAACTCAAGCAAAACAATTTTATGGAATGGACCNCTTGGTGCATTTGAGATTAAACCCTTCGATAATNCAACNANTTTACTAGCTAANTTTACTGGCAAAAATACTATGCAAGAAAAATGCATTTCAGTTGCTGGTGGAGGTGATACAGTCTCAGCTCTAAATTCAGTAAAAGTAACTCANCAATTTTCTTATGTTTCTTCAGCAGGAGGTGCATTTTTAGAGTGGCTTGAAGGTAAAAAACTTCCTGGTATTGAAGCTATAAAATCAAGTAAAAGAATTATTTGAACTATCAAACAAATGGCATTTATCAGCATCAAAACCAACTTTGACAGTATCTCCTACTTTTATCTTTGAATCACCTTCAGTTTCAACAACTAGGGGTTCACCCTCTTTTTCTAGATATAGAAAAGTTCCTGACCCAAGTTTTTCCACAACAAAAACTTTACTCTCCCAAGNGGAAGANGATTTTTTATTTACCAANAAATGTTCAGGNCTNACACCAAGTGTAACTTGGTCACCTGAGCTAGAAGTTTTCGATGTTTTAGGTATAACAATATCTGAGGACCCAAATAAATCAACTTTTGTGCTTTTAGTATTACTGCTAAGAATTTTTGTATTGATAAAATTCATTTTTGGAGAGCCTATAAAGCCACCTACAAATAAATTACTTGGGTTATTGTAAAGCTCCATCGGNCCACCAGATTGTGAAATTATACCTTGATCTAATACAACAATTTCATCTGCCATTGTCATAGCTTCAGTTTGGTCATGGGTTACATAAATCATAGTTGCATCAAGTTGATCGTGAAGTTTTGCTAATTCAACTCTCATTTGCACTCTTAGAGCAGCATCAAGGTTAGAAAGAGGCTCATCAAATAAAAATACTTTTGGTTTTCTTGTTATAGCTCTTCCAATTGCTACTCGTTGTCTTTGACCACCAGATAACTGCTTAGGTTTTCTCTGGAGGTAATCTTCTATTTGTAATATTTTAGCAGCTTCATGAACACGTTCTTCTATCTCATCTTTTGAACGTTTCTCTAATTTTAAGCCAAAAGCCATATTGTTAAATACAGTCATATGNGGATATAAAGCATATGACTGAAAAACCATCGCGATGTTTCTTTGTTTAGGGGCTAGATCATTTACTACAGTACCATCAATAGCAATTGTACCTGAATTAATATCTTCTAAACCTGCAATCATTCTAAGGATTGTAGATTTACCACATCCACTTGGACCAACTAAAACTGTAAAAGATTGACTTTTTATATCTAATGAAACGTCTTTAATAATATGGTTGCTACCATAATATTTATTAATTTNTTTTATATTTATTTCAGACATTTTTTCCCCTAATTCAAATAACCTAAAAATTCACTTTGTTTTTCAATAATATTATCTAAAAGTTTTTCCGCTGCAATAGCATTATCAACTACTGGGTCAGCTAGTAAAGCTAAATATGCAAAATGCTTGGATTTACTGAGTATTGCTTCAGTAGTTAACTGAATAACACCAACTTGAGAATTTAAAAGATTACCGAATCCCTTTGGATAATTCTCAAGAGTTATACCATGAATACCTTGATTATTAATTTTTGCAGGTACTTCAACTACTATTCTGTCAGGTAAACAATCAATATATTCATTATTTGGAATGTTTACTGCTGATTCTTCTAGGCCAGTATCTCCAATAATTGCTTCGATAATGGGTATTACCCTCTCGTGAGTTTCTGAATTATTTAAATCGAAAAAATGATTATAATGTTCAGCGTCGTTGTAAAAATTTAAACACTTCACTTTGTAATTATCATAGAAATCTAAAATCGCATCATGATCTGCAACGCTGTAAGCCCATTGAAGGTATTCGCCTAAGTGGCTATCAGTAGTTATAGGTAAATATTTGTATTCTTGAAATAATTTCTTAAACACTCCTCTTTCAGCACCAGGCTTAGATTTAAATCCTTCATGTTGATTTACAAGACCTGAGTAATAATCATCAAAATTTTTTCTTATAATAGGGTATCCATCTTCACCTGTATCTTTATAATTAACATTGAGAAGAACACTAAAATGATTAAGACCACCAGCCCTGAAATTAATATTTGAAAAATCTGTCTTCATTAAATCTGGCAATTGCCTTTCCATTGANGCTATTTCATGACATAGACCAATAAATTTTAGTTCAGGAAATTTTGTTGTCACAGCATGACAAATTCTTTGCATGGGATTTGAGTAATTGAAAACAAATGCTTCTGGGCATATTGAACTTATATCTTCACAAATATCTAAAATAGGAGGTATAATTCTTAAAGCATGAAATAATCCGCCCGGGCCACCATTCTCACCATAAACTTGTTTAATTCCGTACTGAAGTGGAATTTTCCAATCTTGGTCCCATAAATTAAATCTGTGACCTACTTCAATAGATATAATACAAAAATCTGCATTTTTTAAAGCTTCTTGCCTGGAAGTTGTGGAACTGATTTCTACATTAATATTTAATTTATCTTTAAAATCATCTGCTATTTTATGAGTTAACTTTAAACTTTCACCATTAATATCATGGAGTACTATTTTTGAACCTTCTAAAGTTTTTGATTTAAAAATATCTCCAATTACACCTAAACCAAAATTTTGACTTCCCGCGCCAATTAAAACAATTTTTTTCATATTTATCCTTTCACCGATCCTGCAACCAGTCCCCTTATAAAATATCTTTGTAAAGAAAAGAATATAAACAAAGGTACAGTCATAGATATAAAAGCACCTGTTGTTAATATTTCCCAATTTTCACCTCGTGAACCTAATAATTCTTTGAGCTTAGCAGTAAGAATTATTTCACTCGGGTGCTTGTCTAAAAATACTAGTCCAACTAATAGATCGTTCCATACCCAAAGAAACTGAAGTATGAAAATTGATGCAAAAGCTGGAATTGATAATGGTAAAACTATTTTAGTGAAAACATCGTAATGTGTTGCTCCATCAACTTTTGCAGCTTCCATCATTTCATTGGGCAAAGATTTTAAAAAGTTCCACAAAAGAAATGTTGTTGAAGCCAAACCAAATCCCGTATGCGCCATCCAAATACCAGGAAAGGATTTCGCTGCTACACCAAAAAGGGCTCCAAAATCATTATAAATTGTAAGTATTGGAATAAGAGACATCTGTAAAGGTACAACAAGTGATGCAATTATGCTTGCTAATAAAATATCTCGTCCAAAAAACTTCATCCATGCCAAAGCATATGCAAAAAAAGAGCATATTGTTAATGGTATTAAAGTTGATGGTAAAGCTACAACAATTGTATTTAAAAATGCCTGACCTAATCCCTCTTTAAATAAAACTTCTTTGTAATTGTCGAAAGTAAAACTGGGAGGAGATGAAGCAGTTACGAATACTCTTCTTCCTTTCTTTTTTGTAAATTCTTTTTTTGATTTCCATTCGTAATCACCATTTTCAAAAACTTTAATTTCAGATTTATCTTTTAATATTGCTGTATTGCCAACGATAAACTCATTGATTTTTTTTGATGTTACACCGAAATTAATTACTTTTTTGCCTTTAGCATCATTGAAAAAATTATCTCGAATAATAAAATAGTTGCCTTCCTGAACCTGACCCTCTTTCCCTTTGGTTCTATAAATTTCATTAACTTGAACAGTAGTTAATGAAGTCCACCANCCACTAATAGCCAGTTTATCTTTGTCTCTAAAAGAACTTATAAAAAGACCAAATGTTGGAGCTATCCAAACAATTACAAATGAAAGCAAAAGTAATTGAGCAAGAATTGATGATATATTAAATTTTATCTTCATGTGCTTTGCTCATTTCTATGTCTGTATAAATTCCAGGCAAGAATTGGAATAACGCCAATCATAATACAAAATGCTAGTACACTACCTCTTCCACTGTCTCCACCACCTCTAAACATCCAATCATACATTAGATTAGCCAAAACCTCTGTTTGCCATTGTCCATTTGTCATAGCATAGATAATGTCAAAAACTTTTAAGACTAAAATTGTAATTATAGTCCAAATTACTAAGATTGTTTGTTCAAGAAATGGTATAATTATTGACCAAAAGATTCGAAATTCACTAGCCCCATCAATTCTCGCAGCCTCAAGAGTTTCCTTTGGAATTCCTCTCAAAGCAGCACTGAATATCACTAAAGCCAGCCCAGTTTGTATCCATATCATGATGGCCATAAGAAAAAGATTGTTCCAAATGGGTATCGTAAGCCATGCCTGAGGCTCCAAACCAAAAGATACTACTATAGCATTTAGCAGTCCAATTTGCTGATCATCAACTCCTCTGTAATCATATATAAATTTCCAAATCACTCCTGCCCCAACAAATGATATGGCCATTGGCATGAAGATTATAGATTTTGCTATTGTTCCCCACCATATTCGATCTGTTAGGTTCGCTATAACTAAACCAAAAAAGGTACTTAATGTTGGAACTATCAATAACCAACCTAAATTGTTAAGAATACTTCTTCTAAATTCANTNTCTTTNATCGCCCATAAATAATTGTCGAAACCTATAAATTCACGACCAAATTTATCATAAAAACTTAATCTAATAGTTTCAAATACTGGAAACAAAATAAAAGTAAAAAGCACCAAAAAAGCTGGCGCAATAAAAATTATAGATCTTATGGAATTTTCATATCTATGACTTATAATTTTGTATTTTATTATATAATCGAGGATAAAGTTGAATAATCGAAAATAAATAATAAAGAAAAAAATCCCAGCAAGGACTGTTGATATAAGAGAAATTATATTCACTGATAAATACTCACTCGGATTTTATAATAAAAAAAGGCGAGCAAGTAAACTGCTCGCCTTTTATAGAATTTTTGTTATTTTATTGCATCCCAACTTGCTTGAATAGCATCAGCAACATCCTTGGCTGACTTACCATTGACGTAGTCTACCATACCAGTCCAGAATGAGCCTGCACCAACTGCNCCAGGCATTAGATCTGATCCATCAAACCTGAAAGTAGTTGCCCCTGTTAAAATGTCATGCAAGCCTCTAAAACTATCACTTGCATATTTACCTTTATCTACACCAGTGTGAGGAGTTAAAAAGCCTCCTTTACCCATAAATCTTTCATGTGCTTCTGGGTGCATTAGAAATTTCATGAATTCAGTTGTAGCAGGTTTATTATTTGTAGCTGTTAAAACTGTTCCTGCACCAAGAACTGGTCTGCCTAGATCTTTAGAGGCAAATGCAGGGAAATAGAAAAANTCAACATCTTCTCCNGCTTTTGTACCTTCAGGAAAGAAAGCAGGTATGAAACTAGCTTGTCTATGCATCATACACTTTGGAGGTGAAGTAAATAAACCTTTTGGACTATCTCTGAAGTCGGTTGTGGCTACAGCTTTTGTTCCACCTGATACATATTTATCATTTAATGCAAATGAACCAAAGACATCCATTGCTTCAATAACTCTTGGATCATTAAATGGCATTTCATTTGAAACCCACATATCATAAACATCAGGTGAATGGGTTCTTAACATTATATCTTCCATCCAGTCAGTAGCTGGCCATCCAGTTGCTCCGCCTGATCCAAGACCAATACACCAGGGAGTGTTTCCGTCTGAAGCCATTTTTTCAGTTAATGAAACTAACTCTTCCATTGTTTGTGGAATTTCATATCCATTATCTTCAAAGTTATCTGGTGAGTACCAAACAAGACTTTTAACACTCACACGATAGAAAATNCCATAAAATTGATCTTTACCGTTCTCATCTGCATAAGTTGAAAGATCTACCCATGATTGACCTGCAGCATAATTATCCAAGACCATCTGCTTTACATCATCACCTTGAGGAGATAAGCATCCAGTTGCTGCAATGTTTGCTGCTAATCCAGGTTGAGGGAAAACTGCAACGTCTGCAGGATTACCTGCTTTACAATCAATATTGATAATTTGCTCAAACTCGTCTGAACCACCGTATTCTACTGTTGCTCCAGTAGCTTTTTCAAAAATAGACACAACATCTCTGAAATCATCATCTTGTGGTGCCATCCATGGACCAAAAACAACTACTTTTTGACCTGATAAGTCCGGACCAGTATAATGTCCTCCAGCAAAAGTAGCTTTAATGGGTAAAATTGCAATTACTGTTAAAGCAATTACACTTAAAAAAAGTTTTTTCATTTTTTTCTCCCAAAATAAATATAATATTTAATTGATAC
>FUFK010065094.1_pt1 | contig 42429 bp, 35 predicted proteins | sample 1021851 | NCBI WGS metagenome assembly FUFK01 (sample SAMEA51879418, study PRJEB19060) | metagenome
TAATTATCCCTGGTACTAAACTAAAAACCAACCAAACGGGTAAAAAAGCAATAATCCCAGACCCAATAATTGCATTGATTCCTAGACTGCCATGGGCTTCGGCAACTGATTGGGCTCTAACGATATACTCAGACGATTTACTATCTTGTGAAAGTACAGCTAAAGCCGCATCAACTTCTTGTTCAGAAGGTGGTTTGCTAAGCCAAGTTGTAACCTTGTCAAATGGGAAACTTGGGTCAAGTTCTTGTTCTCTTTTGGCCATCTCAATCAATTTATTTTTTTCATTTAATTGAACAACACCATCTGCCCACGCAACACTTGCTGCCAATAAAACCGATGAGATTGCAACTTGTTGAGCCGACTCCTTGACCAAATCAAGCAATGAACTTTTGTCCTCTAAATCAGGACTCGCGGGCTGTGTCGGCTCAAGCACGACCTAGTGATTGGAGATGAGTATTTTAGTAATCCGATTGATAGAATCTATGTTTAATTGACAAGAAACGTCGGCTCATAACTTATTTAATGGTATATTTTAGAATTTTCATGACAACAGCGGAAGCGAATCTAGAGAAGCCATTTTTAGCAGCAATATTAGACGTATTCCGTGTTAAAAATATAGATATTTGGAAGGCTTTACAATATTCATTTTCAATGATAATGGTTTTCGCAATTTTAATTTCGCTGACATCAACGTCATGGTTTGTAATTAGTAATCATCAAGATGACGACTGGCTCTTTGGGTCTTCAAATACTGGATTCAAATATGGAATAACAGGTTTTGAACTTTATACAGAATCTAAGGGAGAAATATCAGTAGAAGTCACATATGTAATTCCTTTTTCTGAATGTGACGGTTGGGGCTCTAACGACTTTTTTGATGGGACTAGTGATGTTGAAGATCTCCAATGCGACACTATGTCGATTGGAGGCAAAATAATAATTTTCAGTTTCTTAATTAGCCTAGTTTCGATTTTGGGCCTGCTTTTTGCCTCCAGTTACCTTGGATTAAAATCTCCAAAGGGAGACTTTTGGACAGAAAAGTATCCTAAATACAGTGATATCGCTACTAAAGTAAGCGCAATATTGCCTTTGATTGCAGTTTTGATTTATGCGATGTTTGCATTTGGATTTGACGAAGAATTAGTTCTATCGTCAACAGCTTTAGATGACTCAAGTGTTGGATTAGGCATGACTTGGTGGTTGATGTTTTTACTGTCATCAACATACGCGGGATTAGTTTTTAGAGATAAAATAAAACAATTATCTGCAAAGCTTCGCAGTAAGAAAAATGACAACTAATTCTGTTTTTGTCAACTAATTTGACAACTTTTGGGCGAAATATTACCAACTATCAAGCGAGTCAATAGCCATGGCAGATAGTTCTACCATCGAAGATGTTCTCTACCCAATGATCGAACCATACAGTACTGGGATGCTACCAGTGTCAGACTTGCATACTATTTTTTGGGAGCGTGCCGGCAATCCAAATGGCCAACCAGTAATCGTAATTCATGGTGGGCCCGGTGGCGGCTCACAGCCTAGCTACAGGCAGTATTTCGATCCAAAAAAATTCGATATCATTCAGTTCGATCAAAGAGGGTGTGGCAAATCAATACCATATGCTGAATTGGTCGAAAATAATACACAAAATTCAGTTTCTGATATCGAGGTGCTCCGGGAACATTTCGGCATCGACAAGTGGCACGTTTTTGGAGGCTCATGGGGCTCGACCCTATCACTAATTTATGCGCAAAACCATCCTAATAAAACACTCAGCCTTACTCTTCGGGGAATTTTTATGTGTCGCAAAAGCGAACTCCACTGGTTCTACCAGCAGGGTGCTAGCCACATCTTTCCCGACGCTTTTGAACCGTATCAAAATCATATTCCAGTGGCCGAGCAACACGACTTAATCGCAGCATATTATGCAAGATTAACCAGCGAAAATGTTGAGGTTAGAAGAGCTGCAGCAAAGGAGTGGACACGCTGGGAAATGGCAACGAGTCGCTTGTTGCCCGACTCAGAATACCTAGATAAGGCAGAGGATCTGGATTTTGCAGTAGCATTTGCTAGAATTGAGTGCCACTACTTCATCAATGGAATTTTCCTTGAAGATGGACATATTTTACACAACTGCGACAAAATTCAGCACATTCCTGCAACCATAGTACAAGGCCGCTATGATATGGTTTGCCCAACAGTAAGTGCATGGGAATTGCATAAGCAGTTACCAAATAGCAATCTCATAATCGTACCGGATGCCGGGCACTCAATGGGCGAGACAAGTATAGCAAGAGAATTAGTCAATGCAACAAATGCGATATAATCAGGAATTAATTTAATATTATTGACCTAACGAAGCGTTCCTTTGATATGGGGTGTATGAGTGGGGTTATTGAAGAGGATATACTCTAGGTGATTGTATGGCGGATGAGGGAACAATAACTCCAGAAATTCGAATTGGAGAACTTGAAGAAGCACTTGCTACTGAAACAGAGAGACTTCAGAAACTATTCGCAGCCTATGAGGGTCAGGAAAAAGATCTTTTAGACGCTAGAGCTGAAATTGAAGTGTTGGAGAAAGAAATTATTGAGAGAGAAATCGAAAAAGAGGCACAAGAGTCACTAATCGCTGAAAAAGATTTCAGAATTCGCGACCTAGAAATGAAGGCTACCAAGGCTGATAAGCGCGTCGAACATTTGGAACCCGAACTGGAAAAAATGGAAGAAAAGTATTCGCGTGAGAAAGACCGTCTAGGTAAAATCTTCAATATTGCAACCGAACTTGATGACGATCTCAAACTCGCAGTTACCGAAATGAAGGCTAGGGACGATTGGTATGTTTCTCACATGACCTTATTCGAAGATTTGAATAAGGCAATCAAGGAAAGATACGAGATGATTGAGCGTGCGGTAGAAGCTGAGCGCAAATCACAGCACATGGCTCGAGCCATTGAAGAAAGAGTCGATGAAATGGTTGAGGCCAGAGCAGCAGAAATGACAGTTGAAGAGGCTGAAGAAATCAATTCAAAGGTTGAGGATTCTGCCGAAAAAGACTACAGTGATGAGGAAGTCGAGGAAGCAATCGAAACCGCTTCCGAGGAAGCATCAGGCGAGGAAACTGTTGAAGAATCAACAGCCGAGACTGCTGAGGAGGCACCCGGCGAGGAAGCACCTCCGGAAGAGACTCCGGCACCAACACCAGCGCCTACATGGGGCGATGATGAAGACCCTTGGGCTGACAACTAGGTGATATCATGGGCGGCCTTGCTAGGGGCGGGCACGCTCCAGTACTGATTACCTTCATGATGGGCACCAGCGCCATCATAATTGGCGTCACCATTGATTCTCTTAATGGATTGATGCACCTATTTGGTGTAATATGTTGGATGTTGTCAGCATTTTTTGCCAACTTTTGGCGGGATCCAGACCGAAAAATACCATCAGAGGAAGGCGTTTTGGTATCTCCCGCTGACGGACATGTGATGTTTGTAAGAAGGGAGCGAGCGACCGGTAGAAGGCCAAATAAAGAAGAATTATCATCTGATTTAATCGAATCAAATAAGCTAACCGGGCCTTGGTATCCGGAAGCAATCCAAGATCCGCTTTCTTTTGCCACCGAACAACGTTTCGAATCGGTACCAAAAGGAGAGGAATCCTCGGCAGATGTATTTCGAATCGCGATTTTTATGTCACCGCTTGATGTTCATGTTAATCGGTCCCCGTGTGCTGCTACTATAGAAAGGATGGAACACCGTACTGGCCAAAACCGTCGTAGAGGGCCATTTTTACCCGCAATGAAAAAGGAAAGCGAACATAATGAGAGGGTTAGGACTGTACTTTTGTGCGAAGACGGTTTAAGAATTGAAGTCTGTCAAATTTCAGGTGCACTTGCACGAACAATAGTGCCTTGGACTAACATTGGCGATGAATTACGGCGCGGACAGAGGTATGGTATGATTCGCTTAGGCTCAAGAGTCGACATAAGGGTGCCAGCAGAGTTATTCACACCGATTGTGGAATCTGCAGAATCAGGTAATCCAAAGTTACCGAAAGGGCAGTTTGTCCAAGCAGGCTCCTCAATATTGTTTAAACGGAACTAGGTGGCAGTTATGAGCAAAAAAATCTCTCTAACCTTAGTTGGCAACAATGCCAAGCCGGCCAAAATTCACGACTTAGTAAAGGCTCCAGCAAACACTCCTTGGGCAAGAGAAAAACAACAGTCTTGGGACGCTAATAAACCTGCGACGGTGTATGTTACTCCAGAGACTTTGCCGGACGGAACCCCGTGTAGCGCAGTAACAGTGATTTTGCGTACAAAAGGTTGTCACTGGTGGTGGTCTAGTGGCTGCACATTTTGTGGTTATTTCAACGACACTAGAGATGATGTAACTAATGCGAATCTTCATGCTCAGTGGGAGTCTGCTAAAGAAAAATATGACAATTTTGCAAGTCAACAAATGGTGAAGATTTACACTTCAGGGTCGCTTTTGGAAGATCGGGAAATTCCACTAGAATTCCAAGAAACAGTACTTCGAGAATGTCATGAAATGGGTAAAGAGTTGATTGTTGAAAGCCGGTGTGAGCAGTTGAGCGAAGACAAACTCGCCTGGGCTACTTCACTGAATCCATCATTTACCGTGGCGATTGGTTTAGAGGCATATGATGACGAAGTATTACGTTTCCATGTCAACAAGGGCTTTTCGACAAAAGCATGGGATAGAGCAGTAGAAAATTTACGTAAGTTTAATCTTAGAGTCAAGACCTATCTAATGTTCAAACCGCCATTTATGTCGGAAAAGGATGCACTTGACCACGGAGTTAGGTGGATAAGAGACGTTGCTTCTAGGAGCGACGAAATTTCGGTAAACCCAATGAACATCCAAAGAGGTACGATAATCGATAGACTGCATCGGCATAACGAATATCGTCCACCATGGCTATGGTCGCTGGTTGAAATGATCAAACAAGCCCATACACATATCTATCCAAAAGGCGGGGTAAATGGGTCGACTGATCAAATTTGTCGCCTCATAGTTCACCCAACCGCTGGCGGAAAAATTCGAGGCGCACATAATTGTGGCACCTGCGATAAGTTTGTCGTTGCAGCAATAGAAAGGTATGCTGTAAGTGGTGATCTTAGAGAGTTTGAAGGACTGTCCTGTGAGTGTGAAGCAATTTGGCAAACAGAACTAGCATTGGAGTCTGCACTACCTCTTCCGTTAGGGATTTCTCAATCGAGACGCGGTAATCGAGTAGAGAATCTACGCTCTCTATAAGATAATTTTCAGATATACCTTACTGAATGTTTATGACCACTCTGCCAGTGGGTTGGATTGACCCCTTCGGGGTCAAACGAGGGAAATAAAATGAATAACTCAATACTGCCAGATGTAACAGTTGGTTCAGGACAACCGTCTACGGGGCGAGTAGCGCTAACATTGATGTTTGTTGGAATGTTTGGTTTATTTGCGCTTTTTGCTAATGTCTTTGGCTGGGATTCAATGCCAATTCTTGGCGACATTGTGCCATTTATCGGCAACCTCGGCGGCAGCGGTATTTGGTATTACTTAGTTGGCCTCCTAATCGGTATCGGCGTTATCGTTGCAACACTTATCGGTGAGGTAATCGTCGAATAGACGGGAGGGGGTTAGTAATGGAGCCAGTATTTATCTCATCAGCAATTCTTCTCACTATTTTGGTCATTGTATCATATTACGTTACCAATGGTATTGGGACAATGGGAGCTCCAATGCGCCAGTTCGCGTTGTTCTTGATGAACAAGGCTCCAGTGGGCCTTGTTGATTTATTCAAAGATGAGCCTGGAAGCGGTAGCCGTACCTGGATGAAATACGGAACTGGTTGGTTTTTATTAGCAACAATCTGCGGATTTATTGGTATCTGGCACAAGTACGACCCGACGGCTCTTGACTCATTAGCAAGTATAGGTTGGTCGTATGATGATGGCTCTGCATTGTCCGATTTTACTTCGTCTGTCATGGGCATTGCTTTCACATATTTACTAATTGGCGGCTGTCTAGTTGCAGTGTCAAGGGCTGCTAACAACCGTTTGGCAAGTGAGGCCAATGCCTCGATGGTTGCCGTCTTGTACACAGCATCTATGATCTTGAGCCTCATTCTAATACCTATTATATTCAGATTTGTCGATATTNCAGATGAACAAAGCATCAGAGATTTAATTACCATGATGACTACTTATGTCGTATCAAGCCTTTTGTTCGCAGCACTGCTAATGAATGTCTTGGCAACCTATTCCACGAGAGGAGAAGGAACCTACTCGATTACAGCGTGGTTCTTGATTATGGCAATAGTCGCTAGATTAGTAGGATCATTATACCATGTCGTAGGAGAAGCAACGGATAATTCACAGATGGTTTGGCTCTCTGAGCGAGTATTAGACGGTTGGGTGCCACTCGCGTTAATGTTTGCGCTAGCATATCATGTGATTCCCTACGCTGCAAAAGTACCAATATGGTCTGGTTCACTGTTAAATGTCAACATGGTCTTGCTGTTTGTCACAGTTCCACCCTTCTTTATGACCGAGGCCAATGCCGGAGAACTACTGCAGAATATTGGGGCATTGCTACTTACATTCTCCATGCTCCCATTGTTTGCAGGCTCGATAAATTTACTTGCTACTGCCTCGGCAAATACGAGTAATTTACTCAAAAACCCAGGCGCACTCTCGGCAACATTGGCCATGTTCTTGTTACCAATATTTGCCGTCGGAAGTTACTTCACAGGCATGGATACNTTAACGGGTACCGACAAGATGTTAACCATGTCCACAACAATCGACGAAGGCTTCATGTTCACTGTCGGGGGTCTAATGATGCTATCTGCAATCTTTTCTTCTTACCCGTTAGCGGCGGGAAAAAGACTTGCTGATGCTTCTCGATGCAATACGGCCACATGGTTCATGATGTTTGGGGGGTTAACAGCCACTATCACCATGTTAATTGGCGACTTTACTGAAAAGGCAGTAATAGATTCAGGCGTTGAGGATGTTGTAGCGTCCTCTTCAGGATTCTACCTAACCGGTGCAGCAATGTTTTATCTTGTGCCAATATCAGTAGTAATGGCCGCATTAGTACTGATAAGAACCGGGACATCGTCACGGAAATTACAAGAAGCCATCACTACGGAATCAGATGTCAAGACATATACTCTAGTCGACGGAACAACCACTACTATCCAACAATTAATTGGTAGAGGAGTCGGACTAAACACAACTCTGGTGATTGGTGACACGGTCGACGACGAGGGGGGCTCAACCATAATCGCCGTTTCCGCCTCACTCCACAACGACGAAATCACGGAATTCCCTGAAGAAGAGGCCAGTGAAAGTGAAGAAATTAGCGGCCAGGACAAACAACTTGTTATGCTGGCGAATTATCTTAGCAAAACCAAACAATCAGTATTCGAATTCTTCAAATCAATTGACCTTGATGATTCAGGCAATATTGACGGATTTGAGCTGCAACAAGCCTTGATCAAGAGCGATGTGGGCGAATACCCTCCGTGGGAAGTGGAGGCACTTGTTTCAGCAATCGACTTAGATAAAGACGGGAAACTCAATCTTCCTGAACTTGACATTGCTATTATGCAAATGGCATCGAATTATGGTGCTCAGAAAGCTGACGATGAACCCACAGAAGACGCCAGCGACTCGGGTGAAGAGACCGTTTTGCAATATTCAAAAGCCTCATTAGGCAGATTCAAGAAGGCAGAATTAATTGCCATCGCCGAAGACATGGGTGTGGCAACAACCGGAACAAAGAGCGACTTAGTAGCCGCAATCTTAGGCGTTTAATCGGAGATGACGTATGAAAATAGGTTTGGTTGGTAAACCCAATGTGGGAAAGTCAACCTTTTTTTCTTCAGCAACATTAGCAAAAGTAGATATTGCAAATTATCCATTCTGTACTATTGACCCAAATGTTGGAGTTGCTTTTGTCGCTGCTAGATTGGAATGTCCGTGTAAGGAACTTCGGCAAAAGTTAGAGTCTGATGGTAGACTTGGTCCAATTGGAGAAAACGATCCTAGGAAGGGTAGTATTTGCGAGCCAAGAACCGGCAGTTGTGTCGACTTCCAGCGACTAGTACCCTGTTATTTAGTAGATGTAGCAGGTTTAGTCCCCGGTGCAAGTGAGGGGAGGGGCAGAGGAAATGCATTCCTTGCCGACCTATCAAATTGTGATGCATTAATACAAGTAGTTGATGCAGCAGCTTCCACAGATATTGAGGGCAACCCAATATCACCACCAAAAACGATTGCCGACGCTGCAATCTCAATCCAAGAAGAAATTGATTTTTTAGCGCTTGAATTAGATAATTGGATACTTGGTTTACTAGAGGATAGTTGGTCTAGGGGAGTGAGGAGAGTTCAGTCAGAAGGAGAAAAAGGAATTCTTAATTTCTTACACGATAAACTAACAGGACTCGGCTCATCCATGACTCTAATCACTAAAGGGTTTGATCGATTTAAATCTCAGCATACAGATACAACACCACCGTGGGATTGGCAAAGAGATGTGTTGCAGCGACTGGCGAAGAACCTTCGGGAAGAATTGTTTCCAATCCATATCGCAGCCAATAAATCAGATATTGCATTATCAGGGGTTTTATCAAGGGTTAGCGCTAACGGAATTATTATTCCTTGCATGGCAGATATGGAGTTAGCGCTTAGACGAGCCTCATCAGCAGGAATGATTGATTATCAAATAGGTTCTAGCGAGTTTTCAATTTCAAACGAGGCTAATCTAAATGAAAAACAACTTGCTGCCCTAAATAAAATGAAAGAAAAGTTAGCATCCGCAAAATCAACAGGGGTCGCAGAAATTATCGATAAGGTTCTGTTCGACCAACTCAACCATATTGTCGCTTATCCTGTTCAAGATGAAGGGCAATGGACCGATGGGGATGGAAAAGTACTACCAGATGCCTTTGTAGTGCCGCAAGGCATAACTGCGAAATCACTAGCGTACAAGGTACACAGTGATCTTGGTGATGGGTTCATCAAGGGTGTAGACGGCAGAACGCGAAGAGCAGTCGGCGCCGATTATGAATTGATGAATAATGATGTTCTCAAGATACACTCAAAGTAATCAGTGGCCTTTAGGACGTTCATATTCCGGCGTAAGCCTTGCCATGTTGCCGGCAAAGTGTGCACTTCTGATGAAGAACCAAACAGGCGCAAACAGTGTCAGACCAATCAACACTAACAGAAAATAAAGCCCCCACGGCTTAACCGAACTGATATACATCCCCCAGAGAGTCCATAGAACTGGTATATACAGGAACATACTATATCTTCTAGCAACGAGGGAAAGTCTTGCATTACGTAATTTATCATTGTAAAGATTGCCAACTTCTTCCTCAGTTGCAATTTTCATTTCAACCGCGCAGCGGATACATACCTGCGCCCGTGGACCATTACCACGTATGAACTGGTCGCGAGAAAAAGTTCCTAAACAGTACCTGCAAGTCGGCATTGTTCTCCCCTATGTCAACGGAAATGGTCTTGATTCTTCAAGCATCCGATTGAAGGGCTAAAAATGTCTTTATAACCTCAATACCATTTACTGAGCCAATAGATTCAGGATGGAACTGAACCCCGTGTATTTGCCTTGTTTTGTGCCTTAAACCCATAATAGAACCATTCTCATCATAGACATTTGGGATTAGGTTGTCTTTTCCTTCTCCGGTGAGGATTAATGAGTTGTATCTAACAAACTGGTTTGACTTATTTGAGCTGGCAAAAAGGCCCGAACCATCACTACGGCAAGTAACTGGAGTTCCATGTATTGCGCCATGTGGGTCTTTGATTAACTCATAACCATTGAGTACACCTATCGCTTGATGTCCTAAACACACTCCGAGTATTGGCAGATCTAGTTGGCCATCAGTAGCTAGTTTAGCGATTTTCATAGTTAATTTTGAGTCTTGAGGNTTGCCCGGTCCCGGACCTAGTATAATGTGTGAGGGAGGATGCTGCTTGAAAAGTTCACTAAGGAAATCCGACTTAGCGTAACTTTCTGATTTTGCGTCTCTACCATTGATTACACATACATCATGCCCTAATCCAGCAATAACGTGAGCAATATTCATAGTGAAAGAATCTAAATTATCAACTATCATGACTCTATTTTTTATGGGGCTGGCATTGAAAGTTAAATCCTTGATCAAAGTAACGGTTCCACAGTTATTGAAATTGAACGTATTCTCGATTTCCAAGGCAGTGCTTTCTAATCGCCCTGAATTTGTTAAATCAAAATCTGGCTTCAGCCAACCGCAGGCTTTTCTTATTGCCTGAGATTTCCAAACAGATTCGGCAACCTCCATAGTTGCCTCTGACCGAATAGTGATGCCGCCACCAGCACCGACCACTCCTGCCCACTGTTTTCCTATTTTATGCGCCTCTAGTGTGCGAATCAGAATATTCCATGAGCAATTATCGTTATGCGGATCAAACCACCCAGCAGAACCAGTCCAAAAGGATCGGTTTGCATGTTCGATTTGGTCGATAACAGCGCAAACCATGGTTCTTGGGCACCCAGTTATACTGCCTCCAGGAAATATGGCATCCAATGCATCACCACTGGTTTTGTCATCCAATAATTCACCATTGATATGAGAAACTAAATGATGGACATTAGCATACGATTCGACATTGAATTGGGCAATATTTACTGTGCCAACTTTGCAGATGCTCGAAAGGTCATTGCGCATCAAATCAACTAACATTCGATGTTCAGAGCGTTCCTTGACGTCGGCAATTATAGAAGCAACCATTGCCAAATCCTCCGATTTATCAGCCCCCCTAGTTATAGTTCCTTTAATTGGTGCCGTGGATAATAATCGATTATTAGAGCGTAATAATGTCTCAGGTGAGGAAGAAGCAATCGCTAAACCCAAATCAACAGCCTCGATATAGGCCGAAAAAGGGGCCGGATTAGCGATGGTTAAGCGTTGGAAAATTGTGAATGGATGCTCGACTAACCGACCTGACCAAAATCTACCAAAGTTAACTTGATAGAACATACCACTGGCGATAGAGGCCTTAATTTTCTGTATCGAATTGCGATGCTGCTCATCATTAATTGAAGAAACCTCATCATTATTATTTTCTGGTTGAAGTGGCAAAGTGACTAAAATTTCGTGATTATCAATTACCTCCGAGACGCTTTTTACCCATTGCTCATTGATTCCGTGAACGACGTAATTGTCACTTTCCATAGAATGAATAACATAATTTTCTACTAGCCAAAGAACCATCAAAATGTCGCTTTCTTTGGCCGATTTCTCTAATCCTACCGGTTGAGTAAATTGAACAATATCATAGGCGATAGAGCCTGCCCAAAATGCTCCACTAGGAAGAAGTTCTTGACCGTCTACGAAGTTATATTTCGGAGTAAAATCCTTCAGCTTATTCAATAAATCTCCCAGACTTTCTGCTGATATAATATTCGAATGATACCAACAACCATGTTTCCACTCTTCAATTTCAGCAGTTAATATTGGCATTTTAGCGATCAATTCTATTTTCCCTTCCAATGCATTATTGCGATAATTGCCATGCTGATCGTTTGATTGTCTGACTACAATTCTAGTACTACTCGGCCCACAAAGGATCGAATTTTTGGCAAGATGGCTAACGGGTCCACCCGAATTAAACAAAACCAAGTCTGGAGAACCGTACTGTATTGCGCCCGCACCCAAGAGGTTAGTATCAATCAATATTGATGCAAGCGCACTCATACCATCTAATTCGAGTACTCGCACAAGTCAGTCCAGTTATCGGTGTTTGAATAATGTTGAGCGAGATATTCTTGGCATTTATTAGCAATAATCGGGTTTTTTTGACCAACTTCTGCGCCATCAATAGTAATTATTTTACAACATCCAATTCCCGTCCCTAAAGCGATAATTTCGGTGCATCTAGCTACTAAACGTTCATTCAATTTCGCTTTATTGAGAGGCACCCCTATTTCTGTCAAACCACTTGATAAAACTTCAAGAGTAATCCCTTGAACCGCTTGCTGACTATCGCTGATATAGGCGACCCCATCTTCATCAACAACTACGATTGTTGCTCGATCGCTATCTATGATCGAGTATTCATCTATCAGTAGTGCAATATCAACGCCGTTTTGTTCGGCAACGTCCTTTGCGTCTATGTAAAATTGCCAATCTCCGTGTTTAGTTCCTGTAACTTGACCTAACCATTTCTTTATCGGAATGGTCATAGCATCTATCATGCAATTTCTTAATTTAGGCAACTCACGGGGTCTAATTTTGAATTCTCCAGAGGCACTATCAAATGTGATATTAAGTAATTTTTTGTGATTGTATTTGTTGGTTCGGTTAATTATTGTCTGAGCAATTAGTTGTTCTGAGTTTTCTGGCAGATCAATACGTAATCTTTCAGCGTGGCTCTTGAGGCGCCTTACGTGCTTATCAAAGTCAGCAATTTTTGAGTTACCATCCCATAAAGCAGTAGTAAATACCGCACTCCTCGGCATTCTAGCCATAATTAAACCTCACAGTAAGTCATCTAGGAATGAAGTGTCGATATTAGGTCTTTGGGTTTGTTTGGTATCATTTAATTCATTCAGTAGTGCATTATTTTCTGGTTGTAATACAGGTTGTTGGGGTTGGTAAGCCTGTCTTTGGTATGGGTCATTAGTTTCTATTCTTTGATTTGCGGAATAAATATCAGTTTCAGTTTGTGATCTAATTTGTGGCGGTGGAGACGTTGGCGGTACAGCACCAAATTCGTTATCATCCCATCCCAAATTATCTTGGATGCCCCATGTTGCTTCCTGCAACTCCCAGTTTTTGTCGCGTATTTTGTTATTATTCCTATTTCTAACGATGGCAATTAGCAGAAGTATTGCAACTAATAGTAAACCCGCAGCCAAAAGATTTGGTGTGGTCAACAGCGAGGTAAAGTCAGTATTTTCATTTGATTCAACAGGCTCTGAGTTTCCTGAATTTTCCTTTGGTGCTACCTCAACCAACTCAACGGCGGCTCTGGTGGTGTAATCATCAAACGGTGATACACCAATATACCAAGTAGTTTGGTCATCTAATTGCTCAAATAAATCGCTGGTAATCAGGAAATTAGTAGCTGCTAATACTTCACCGATTTCAAAGGCCTCGGAAATGGTGGTAAATGATTCCTGTAGGATGTATATCTTGTAGCCTCGATTTTCTTCAGAATTAATGTCACTCCAGGAAACGAGTATACCATCATCGACCCAATCAGCGCTTAAACCATCGACCGGAGTAATATAGTCTCCAGAATCGTCAAATCCATCATCTTTTGATTGGCTAGACACGACTACTAAATCATCTAGGTAGGCATTGCCAGAAGTGTCCCTAACAACAACGGCGGCCCATACTTCTAGCCCCGTAACTACCGGCATATCTCCCGCAACTATTTCAATCAGTAAGGGTAACTCGGAATTTCTTTGTAGCGTCGCAATCGGAGTGGTTGGCCCGCCACCACCAGGCAAAACACCCGTGAACGAGTTAGATGCCGCGTATATTTCATAGGTGTCAACATCACTAGCATCGCTTAATTCGAAGGTCAGTAACAACCCTGTACCATCATCATTCGGTCGGTCATAAAGTTCTAATTGCGTAATTCGCTCAGGTGGCTCAGTATCAACAATATTGTTAATTGGTACAACATTTGCTTGTGGAAGGTTGGTCAAGTGGACATTATCTTTGATATCGTGCACAGTGACAGTAACGAATAATTCTATGTCTGGCTGAATAAGTTGAGGCACAGCCATTGTAATATCGTTCATACTTGTTGACGGACTGTAAAGGGCTGTTGAAATGGTTAATTGGATAGGGTTTCTGTCTTCATCAACCCATTGTTTGTCAATCATCAAGCAGCCACACTTGTCAGGATTGTCACCAAATGCAGCCCACGCACCGCTTAGGTCAGCAATTGGCTGGTCAGCAACCCAAACGATATAATGTGAGAAATCATCAGCATCCGAGATAGTCCAGACAACATCAATTGCTGTACCATCGTCATCAGGATGATCATAAGCATTCACTGATGCAATTCTGTTAGGAGTCCCTCCATTGCCTATTGTATTTCGTAAAGGTATCGCNGAAACTACACTAACATTGTATAAATCAGCATTTAACCAATCGTCGTAAGCAACAACAGCAAGAAGATATGATTGACCGTCTTGTAGGATCAAGCCATCATATTCATCAATAATCGTACTGGTGGTGCCGCAATCATCAATGATTGCTGCCCGCGCGAATCCACGCTCTTCAAGCGATTGAACCACAGCTAAACTAGGCTGCCCATCATATAATTTAATCCAAACAGCATAGAAAGTACAGTCATTTGCCGCGCTTTCATTCCAAGAGATGGTTATTCTCCCACCATCATCATCAGGCGTATCTTTTGCAGTAACATTCTCTAACTTAGGCGGTGGCGTCAAATCATTTAAGCCGCCGGTTGGAACAACAGGGCCGATGACAATCGGGTTTTGAATGTCTTCTTGGTTGGACAAATCAACGCAGGTTATACCAATCCAATATGGTCTTCCTGGGTTTAATTTGACAATAGTTGTATTGCCTTCAGTCAGCGGCAATTCTACTTCGTGAGTTAGTCCAAGTACGTCACTAAATTCATTTGTCAAAGCGTATATCCTAGTACTCTTCAAATCAAGTGCAGTACATCTCGCCCATTCTATTTCTAAATCTCCATCTTGACCACCATCATGCGGCCCCGCAATTGCCCATATTGGAGATAATGGAATTTCATTGGTCGGTATAGCAGGCCCTAATTGCGATGAAGGGACTCCCAACCTTCCATCGTTGTATTCAACCACAACAATCGCATAATATTCTTCGCCATCAACTAGTTGTTGGCCATTTGCCGTAGTTATTTCATTTTGCAAACGACTGTGGAGAGAAATTGATTTATCCACAGTCCTACCAATCAAGTCATCAGCGGAAATCATAGAGGTTCCGGATGCACTGGTGAAAGGACCTTGATTGAGATATATTAGGTATCTAGAGAAATCATCATCGTGAACTAGGGTCCATGAAGCAGTTAATGCACCACCGCCATCGTCAGGTCTGTCAATTAATCCGGTTAGACTGATCGGCGTCTCTAGTTTGATGTAATCGTAGGTTAATCTAACTTCTAAGGAGCCGTTACTTGGTGATCTTAGATTTAGTTGAGCGAACTTGGTTCCATTGATTTGCGCAGCATTGTCTACGGCTGCTTGTAATATGTTAGATAATTGATCGTCGTTTGAGAGATTCAATGTTACGGCATACCTGAGGCTGTTAGATTGAGCCCACGTTGCTGCATTGCTTACCGGTGAAGTAAATGCTAGTGGAACGCCCTGAAATGGTATATTGTGTACGCCAAGCGTGCCCACATCAGGGTCTAGAATTATTGGGTCAAGTAGGGTTGCCAATTGGATTTGAACTCCAGGATGAGTAAGGTTAGTGATGTCTTGATTAATTAAGTTGAATCCAATGTTTAATGGTTCAGCGCGACGCAATTCAAATCGCTCAAGTTGGGTCCATTGTTGATTATTATTCCAACCAAACAAACCATCGTCATCTGTAGTAACCCAAAGATAATCTTCGGTAATAGTTCCGCTTGTGATACTGAAATCCGGAATAACGAATACCTTAGTCACAGAGTGAGATTGAGTAGTGGCTTCCGAGATTGTTATGATATCTCTCCCTATTGAAAGTAACTCGTCCCCATTGCTCACTAGTCTTTCGATTGGCCAACTAGGTACTTGGAAAGCTGCGACACCGTCTTCAAACTGGCCATTTAATGCATTCCAGTGGGTCATTGGTCCGACATCGGTTGCAATGTGTAGCCCCCACCAGTCACCAGCAAGCGCAGTTACTGTATTGGAGGGTAATTGATCGAAACGGTGCGCCTGAGTCACTAAACCGGTCGTAGCATTAATACTAGTTACGCCGGGTCTTTCGCTTCCCGCACCGTCGTGACTGACATGTATTTCTACGCCTGCGGCGTTGTCAGATGTGCTGATAAGCCCCCATGAAGAAGTCCCTAACATGCCATTTCCAGCTGTTAATACATTGACAAAATTCGTCGTAGGTTCCATTTGCGTCAATCCAGCAGGCGTTGCCACCCACAGGTGTGGTAATTCGAACATAACATCTTGAACTAGATTAGACGGTAATCCGTCGTTGGTAGTTAATGGATTTAACCAGTCATTGGTTTGTAGTGACCACCTTCCAACACCGCCATTAGTGCCTATGTATACTTCATCAGTAGTCACTTCTATGCTATTTACAATGTTTGACGGTAAGCCCGCAAGCAGTTTGCCGGTGCCAAAGGTATTGGTTTGTGTATCATATACCTGCACTCCTGCAGAAGAACCAGAATTGCCCTGTAATCCGATAATTAAGTCAGTACCAACCAGTTTCAGGCCATCCATATTATTGTGGAGTGCACCATTTATCGAAGTTAAAGTCGCACTTAAGGTATCCAACATCATGAGGCCAGAAGGCGAGGTTGAAATGTATAGGTCTGTGCCCACTAATTCCAAATCATTGGCTTGTGAATTTGCCGGCAATGTCCAACCCTGTTGCCAAACAATTGTGCCATCTGGCTGCTTTTCACCTTGAAGAATGCCGGCCCCAGTAGATTGTCCAAAACCGACACTTTCACCAACTGTAGTTACCCAAAAGTGAGTTCCATTTCCGGCCATTGTTGTTATTTGTCCACTTACTAGTCCGGGACGAGTTTGGATGGTTGTTTGACCAATTGAATCAAGTTGGTCAACGCGACTGTAACCAGAGGAACCGCCTGCTTGACCAAGCAACCAACCTGAAACCGTCTTTTGGAATGAGGTTACTGATGAGCCCTCTGCATTGGAATTAACCTGACTTGTTATCGCCCCAGTCGTAGTAATTACCGAGTATCCCCCGCCTATTACATTCGTTCCGGATTGACCCAATCCGTGACCGACAATTAGTTCGCCATTAGCATAATCAATAGCGTCCCACCAAATTCTATCGCTTGGCAAGTTATGGGTTTGTGTGGTGATGTCTGAGAGGAAAATTCCGCCATTCATATCGTATATTTTAATCGGTTCTTCATCCTGATAAAATGTGACATAAAGTGTATCTGTAGACTGATCACAAGCAACACCTGAAACCCTTCCATCGCCTAGCGAGGCGCGAGTCAGGGTATTGACTATAACATCATTAGAGAGATCAATCTGCTCAATTCCACCGTTTGAATCATATATTCCAACATTGAGTAATCCGCCGCAATATGACATAGTTATAGGATAGCCTCGCTGGATACCGCCCTGTCCATTTCGGGCGTATACATTCCAGTCGTTACCATCCCAATGTGAGATTGCTCCACCGAAACCCTGCCCGTCTCCGCCGCCAAGAACCAAGTCCACGCCATTTGTCCATAGTGCGTAAAATTCACTTCCCGAATTACTTGGCAGGCCATTATTCTCCTCCCACGTGGACAACCATGAATTAGTTGTGGGGTCGTATCTTGCCACTCCATTTTCAGCAGCAAACAATATTTCACCATTATATTCAACAATCTCTCGAATAGGGAATTCTAACCCATCATCGTTATCCCATGAGCCAGCAAAATTACCCGAGGAATCATATAGGTCGAGACGCAATTCACCCCAAGAAACCCACATTTCACCAGAATCGGTCTCATACGCAGTAACCCTATCGACTTGGCCGATTGGTTCGATATTTTCTCCCCATGAATCATTAGCAATATTCCACTGGCTAATTCCCCCACTGCCCTCGGTATTCCACCATTGGCCACTAGCAACTGATGCGTAGAGGATATCTTCGATGACATTCATCCCGTAAGTATCTCCGCCATTTTCGCTTAATTGCTGGCCTGAATCAAGGGCGCTTTTTGCAGTGAAATTTACAATATCAATTCGATAAATGCTGTCTGAACTATATTGTTGATGATAATACAGCGTATCGCCATAGATTACCATATCGTAAGGGTCTGCATTGCCAGAGTAGAGGGTATTACTCTTTTCAATGTCATACACTTCATCTCCGGTTGTCACGTTGATTAATTGGAAACCGTCTCCGCCTCCGACCCATAGAAGACCACTGCGTATATCAGCGACAATTCCAGTAACATCCTCATTGCCATTATCTAAGACATTGTCGTCAGTCCAAGTTGGTAGCCAAGAATTGGTTGAGAGTTCATATCTTGCAATACCAACACCATTCAAACCGATGTAAGCTATGTCATCGATTACCTCAACCAGTGCATTGTCTGTATCTTCTCCAGCACCCCAAGTATCAATCACTTCAAACGGATCTATTGTTAAAATCCCAACACCACCGTTTGTGCCACCATAGATTGTTGATCCGTCGGTGGCTACTGTACGAGTTGCCCAATCTGGCATACCATCATTTGCGTTTAAACAATCATCTACTCGTAAGGTAGCAATAGGATATTTGCATACCCCTCGGTCAGTTCCGACATAAATGTCACTCCCTGAGATTGCAAAATCATAGAATGCATCGGGCCGAGTGACCCAGCTGCCTCTTCCTTGGAAGTCGATCGCCTGTGATCCATCCCAGCTTACCGCACCATCTTCACCGCCTATGTAAAGGCTCGAACCGTCAGAAAGCAATGCATAGATCTCATCAGATGGTAGGAAGTCTAAGACAGAACTTCCGCCGTTGCCGGGATTGTTTCCGCCACCCGAATCAGTAAAAGGCGCTAAAATTTCGTCGGTAGCCAAATCCTTTCGCACTACTCCATAACCTGGCAATCCCATGTGCAAAACCCCATTGAAAACTTCTAATGGTACTTCATCAGCGTTGTTGATGCCAGTTGAGCCCCAAGGCGTAAGGAAGGTATCGTTAGCTAAGTCAAAGCGCACCAACCCAATGTCAAGGGTAGCAATGTACACGATATTTCCAAAGGTTGCTACATCGGTTAAACCGCTCGAAGTTAACTGGTTGGATGAATCATATACTGCAACCGAATCTGTTAGGATGTCGACAATAGACATCGCCGAATTTGAATTTATGGTAATCAAATGATTATCGTTAATTGCCATTCGCTGAACCGAATCAGAAGCAAGGCCGCTTGAAGCATCCCAACTTTGAACAATTGAGCCATTGTCACTCATTTTGTGGGCGCCAGTGTTTTCGGATGCTATGTAAATGTAGACTCCGTCAGTGATTAATTGATTGACCTCATCGCCAATTAACCGAGGCGATAACCATCGAGACTGCAGGGTATCAAACCGATTCATAATACCGTCTGCGGCAACATATAATACGCCGTTTAATTCTACCGCATCATCCATATTTGCCGAGGTTGGACCGCTAGCAACTAACATATTCCCAACATAAGTAGGAGTCGAGGCAGTGTCAATAGTTGCTAAGTCACCGCCGCCATCACTTATTAGAATAAGCTCATTTGCTGGTGACCGAATACCAATATTTGGCCAAACAATAAGAATTTCTCCATCGTTCACTAGGCCAAAATCTTCTAATTCGTAACTTTGCACAAAAACGCCGTTTAGAGTATTGTAGGTTTGTAGCGTATTACCATTGAGTATCGCCATAATATTGTTTGAAACTTTAACATCTGCCACATTGTTTGAATTGAGCCAGTTATTGTTATTCCAAGTTGATAGCCAAAACCCACTATTCCAATCATACCTTGCTATACCCGCATCTTCAGAAGCAAGTAATAATTGATTACCTGAGACACAAAATGAGGTGACAGAATCACTGTGTAGATTATTCGCCGTACTCCATTTACTAAGGCGTAGATTGTTAGATAAATCCCATCGCTCGACACCATCTTCTTCCGAAGCGAAATATAGAACACCACCCGCCTCTATTATGCCCAATCCTTGGCTGGTTTGGGATTTGAAGAACAGGTTATTCCAACTAATGCCATCATACACTGCAATTCTATCTGCTGAGAGAGCATATGGCGTCCCATCACTGGCTACTATGAATTGGTCGAATTGAACAGACTCTACGGTTCCTGAAGCAAAATCAGTAACCGTTTCTGGCAAAGAAGTAACAGCAGAGGTATCAATTAATGACAGTGCATGAAAGTAATTGTCATCAGTCAGAATATGCAAATATAGATTCTCCGTATCTATCTCTAGGTCAACTATTGAATTGGCATTTTCATACGAAACCATGTCAATAATCTTCGGGTCGTTGTTATAGTCAATAATTAGCAGAGTATTGGTAATTGCTAGATATAGACGCCCATCGACAAGGTGGATTGCGTAATCAGTAATGTCAAGGTCAACCGGCTCAAAGGAAACCGCAGGGTCAATAGGGGCTAGTGCTTCGATTACGAGGTCATTAATCTCTGCACCAGACGGTAAAGTCCAGTATGCTCCTGAATCGCTATTTGGTGAGAGCCTTCCGGAGTGAGGATTAGAACTAGTGAAAGAATCGCTAGATCCTAGCATACCAAGTCCGGACCAGTCAAAAAGGCTGATTCCAACATCACTTGCGGTGATTACTGGCTCTTCAATGAGCAAATCGCTGCTGCCGTTGACTCTTACTTCCATTGTAACATTTGATAAAGAGGCGCCCGGGGCAAATTCAAGACCCCAATTTGCATTTGCCTGTAGTCCCAGCAGTGGATCTGCACCAACAGCATCCAATCGTACCCATCCAGTATCATTGCTGGCTGCTTTAGGCCATACAGTATCATTATTAGTCATATGAGCAGAAACAGGTGACAAGATTAGAAGCGGGCTAAGCGAGGTAATCACCATCAGTGTGGTCAGCAGTAATGCTTTCCGCGCTTTGCTGTAAGCAATGGCGGAAGCTGAAGCACTGTTCATCATTATGTTGGCGTATCTTGGACTATTTGAACGCGGCCCCCGTTCGTTTAGTAAAATATCATCAAATCGAGAATTAAATCGTCCCTAGCAAATCAACAAATAAAAAGCAGTTATGCCCCAAACAATCAAACATTGGATGGCCTTTCGATGTAATAGAAGTGATATTTTGGAAGACCGGAGAGAGCGACAACTCAAGCAAGAAGCGCTAGATTATCATGAGGCCAAACCCCATGGTAAAATCAAGGTCGTACCAACTAAACCACATTCAACGGCTCACGAGTTGAGTTTGGCATATTCGCCAGGAGTAGCATATCCTTGTTTAGAAATAGCTAAAAAGCCGGAAGCAGCGTATAAATATACTTCAAAAGCCAATTTAGTCGCAGTGATTTCGAACGGAACTGCAGTCTTGGGTTTAGGCAACATTGGTTCATTAGCCAGCAAACCTGTGATGGAGGGCAAGGGTTTGTTACTGAAGACGTTTGCAGATATCGATGTCTTTGACATTGAGGTCGATACGGAGGATACTGAATCATTCATTCAGACCGTGGTCAATATTTCAAAAACTTTTGGCGGCATTAATCTTGAAGATATTAAAGCACCAGAATGTTTTGAAATCGAGCGGAGAATTGCTGCAGAAACCGATATCCCAGTCATGCATGATGATCAACATGGTACGGCAATAATTTCAGGTGCAGCCTTAATCAATGCAGTAGAATTACAAAATAAGCGATTAGATCAGATAAATGTCGTAGTGCTAGGTGCAGGTGCATCAGCGATTGCCTGTGCGATTCACTATGTCGCTCTTGGTGTTGATAGAAATAATATAAAGATGGTAGACAGTAAAGGTATTTTAACAAAAAAGCGCTTGCAGAAAGATGAGTTAAATGAATACAAGGCAGATTTTGCCCATGATATTGAAGAGGGCGATTTAGCCTCTGCTCTCCATGGGGCAGATGTATTGTTAGGATTATCGAAAGGCGGCTTAGTGTCTAAGAAAATGATAGCAAGTATGGCTGAAAAACCGATTATTTTTGCATTAGCAAATCCAACACCAGAAATCACTCCAGAAGAGGTGAAAGAGGTTAGAGACGATGCAATAATTGCAACCGGGAGGTCTGATTATTCAAACCAAGTCAACAACGTATTAGGGTTTCCGTACATCTTCCGTGGCGCATTGGACGTAAGAGCTAGCGACATAACTCAAAACATGAAAATGGCAGCAACCAAAGCGCTAGCTGAATTGGCTAAGGAACCAGTTCCCGATTATATTTCAGAGGCTTATGATGGCGCAACTATGCAATTTGGACCCGATTATATCATTCCCAAGCCATTTGATCGCCGGGTTTTGATTTGGGAAGCATCCGCAGTTGCCCAAGCAGCAGTAGATGAAGGTATAGCCCAAATTAGTAAGGAAGATTTTTCCATAGATAAATATCGTGAGGAGTTAGAATCTAGGCTGGGACTTTCGTATTCAATAATGCGGCACATGATTAACCAAGTAAGGGGACGCAGCAAGCGAATAGTATTCCCGGAGGGCGATAATGAAAAAGTGATTAGGGCGGCTGCACAATTAGTTGAGCAGCAGATATGTCACCCAATTTTACTTGGCACTAAAGAGAGGATAGATTCTATTGCCGAGGAATTAAATCTGAATTTTGAATACGAAACTATCGATCCAAGGTACGACGAACGCAGGAATTTATCTTACGCTCCAGCACTATTTAAGCGCCGGCAACGCAAAGGTATGACACTAGAAGATGCGGAAAGATTACTCAAAAGTCGCCCGTACTTTGCTAGTCAGATGGTGGCTAGTGGAGATGCAGATGGATTTGTTGGTGGAGTTAGTAGAAATTATGCTGATGTTCTGCGACCAACCATAGAAGTTATTGGTTCAGACACCTCGGCTCATTGCGTAATTGGCTGCTATATGGTTAATGTCAAAGGCAAAACAATATTTTTAGCAGATGCTACAGTAAACGTCTACCCAGACAGCCCAACACTGGCTGAAATCGCCGTACAGACGGCAAAAATTGCTAGGCGATTTGGCGTGAAACCGAAAGTCGCGATGCTGTCATTCTCAAATTTTGGTAGCACGAGAGCTCAACGCTCAACTAGGATTGAAGAAGCGATTACGATTGCTAAAGAAATAGATCCAACATTGATAATTGATGGGCCAATGCAAGCAGATACCGCCTTGAATTCATCCGTACAAGATGATTTTCCATTCATGAATTTCCAAGGCCCGGCAAATGTTTTGGTTTTACCGAACCTTGCGGCAGCAAATATAGCTTACAAATTGCTTGAGGAACTTGGAGGAGCAGAAATGACCGGACCAATCCTTGAAGGAATGGACAAACCAGTTCAGCTAGTAGCTCGCTCAGATGGCGTGCGACACATAGTCAATATGGCTACGATTTGTGCAGCAGATGCCATACGACAGGATTCTTATTGGGAGACGTTGGCGACNAATCAAGAAAGTTAGCATGCCTTCTCAGAGAGATAGAGGCTAATTATGGCCGGACTCCATCTTCAAACATAACCACAGGCCGTTTTGGTCGCCAAAATGCACCTGTAACGAAACCAACACACAGGCCGCCAAATAGCAAGTTAACCCACCCGGAGTAAACATAATCACCCATCCCTCTTAACCAAGGAATTGCGAACGAAGGAACAACGCCAAGAATAGTTGTCCATAATAATTCGGAGCGAATGTTCGCCCCATAATCTGCTCTTTTGGGCACGATTATGGCAGGTTCCTTTCTCACTGGAGTGATAACCAAACGAAGTGATAGTTCGCGACAGTTCCTGTCCATCGGTGCGCTTGACAAAGCGTGTATGGAGTTGTTATTTGGATGAACTTCCATGGTTGCAACATGCCATCTCATAGGGCCATGGCCGTCGAATTTACGCGGTCTGCCATCCATCATCGCACCCCTGTAGTTTGAAGATACTGCGTCTGCAAGAATTTCTTTTGATCCTGATTTAGGACTTATTTTGCCACTTTTTTTTGCCTGAATCCACTCACTTTGTGTTGGACAGCGCACCTCCCAATCACCGTCTAATGTCGTTATATGGTCAGAAAACCTCTCATTGAGCAGAGAGATAATTGCCGATAACCGTTCTTTATTCCAGGTTGTTTCATCACCCGGAGATAATTCAACACCCAATATAGAGGACAATTCGGTCAAATTAACTGGGTTTTCGTTGATGAAAAAATCTGGACATCTAACCTCGTGTTTTGGCCGTTGGCTTGCGTAAATCCACCCACCCCGATCTTCTCCAATAAAAATAGAATTAGCTTTGACATGATGAAATATTAGTCCGGCAAAAGTTAAATCTTTCATAACTAACCCTGTGTTACTAATTGTTTCATTCGCTTGTACCATGCTATTCCATTATTGTGATCCTGTAGTAATGAGAATTGTGGGAATGGCGATATTGATCTCATATAACCAAATACAGAAAAATCAACAAGATTTGGTTCAGAGCCACCAAAGAAATCTTCTTCGCCGTGCTCATCAGTGAATTCGGTTAGCAAATCATGCCACAATTGCTTTGGTTTCCTACCATCCTTCTTAACGCGCTTTTTGGCGATAATCCCCCACATTATGGGGAATCCTGCCCAGGCATAAAGTCGCTTGGCTATGAAACCAAATTCCTCTAGTTTCGAAATACGTGTAGTNGTCTTGAATGCTGAACCCANCGTTCCATACAAGATTGGAACAGTTGCCTTGGACATTTTTGTATCCGCCCATTCAAGCCATGTTTTGGTTCTATCCGCTTCACCAATCGAGAGTAGTTTCCCAGCGTTGTAATTATCGTCGATGAACTTCATTATTGGCGTTGAGTCGGTATGATGTCGGCCGTTCTCATCGGTGTAAACTGGAACTTTACCCCAATCTCCTGCGAAGGAAACCGACTTTTTTATTTTCAAACCATTAACTGAAACATAGTTAACATCTAGTTTGAGATATTCAATGATTCCTCTAACCTTCCAACAAAATGGACATGTGTGCAACATGTGTAATGTCGCTTTTGACATGGTCTCGCGAAATGTATAGCCCATTTCAATCCTTGTCTAAAGAATCCTGTACAGGTTTCCAGCCAGTTTTCCAAAAATCTAGGTCATCTAGCCATCTCAACCATTCTATGTCAGTGCATGATAATAATCGAATTGCTCGACTATCAAGTGCCTCTTTATTGACCAAAGATAGCGATCCGTTGTCTAGACATTCTTGCCATTCAACTTGCATCTGCCTTATTGTGCGCTTTGCCTCTTCTGGGTTGTCAAAATTTCTTTCACACATGTCTCGAAGTTCTAATAACCACGTCCTGCCATCTTTAGTAATGGGTTCCAAACCTTTTCTGGAGGGGGCTTTTTTGGAGAAAGGCCACCATCCCATAAGTCGCCGTGGAAGCAGTACTTTTTGAACTTGGTTCAATTTACTTCATAATTAGGTATATGATTCAATAGGATAAATCAGCTGTGCTAACCATGGGGAGAATAGCCATACATATCCATGGATTAGCGAAAGAGAAAGCCTATAGTGAGATGCTGAAGAATTACGGCGATAGGATAAAATCCCGAGGCATCAACATAGTGTTCCACAAAAGCAAGAAATCATTGGTCGAGTACTTTACCGAAATTAACAGTAAAGCAGGTTTATTTTTGCTGGATGAGAGTGGTAAGGAATACACATCAAGAAACTTTACAAAATTGGTAAAGCAGTGGATAGTAAGCGACAGGGACATAAATTTAGCTATCGGCCCTGTGGATGGTTGGGGCGAATACAAACATCAAACCGCGAATTTAATTGCTTTATCTAAGATGACATTCCCACATGAACTAGCAGCAGTTATGTTGGTTGAGCAGGTTTATCGAGCAACTGAGATAATTAAAGGAACTAATTATCACAGAGATTGAGCAAATGCTCAAAGAGAACCCATTGCTGGGAGGTGCGTTGATTGTATGATTATCGCTGAAACAACTGCGGTTTGGATGCTTCTAGTCTTCGACGTAGTCATCGGTATGGCATTAATTCTGGGGGCCAAAAGCCAACCCTTCCCGACACCAGCCAAAAGGTTTGGAACACTGATCTTAACTATTGCAGGATTATTGCTAATCGGCCAATCAGCACCTAACCCAACTAGTCTTGAAGCCCACTTGGGAATAATATCGGTAATTGGAGCGTTTGGTTTAGTCTCAGGTATTCATCACATGTTGAATACTAGAAGAGAGGTATTAGTCGCTCCAATGTCAGGATTTTTATTTTGTGTGGGAGTTGCTGGACTAATTACCAAAACTTGGGATGACCTCACAAGATTTGAACACTGGGCGGGATTCTTAGCGCTAGTTGTACTTGCTGGCGGGCAAACATGGCTAGTTTTCAGAGGGTTGCTAATTGGGCGTTTGCCCCTTGCTTGGAGTCAAGCAGGCATGGTTGCCCTTCATCGCGGCCANTTACAGGGTCCACATGGGGCAATAGAATGTTTTGAGAAAGCCTGGGATGGCGATGAGGAACATCTCAATCCAATGGCATACTCTGCCCTGTACAAAATCAATTTGTTCCTCGATAATCAGCAACAGGCAAACCATTGGAACGAACTTTTTTTGGAAGCGGGCGGTAAGAAGTCNGTAGCAAGCGAGTGGCTATCTGCAATTGACGAGTGTTTATCAGCAATGGGGCATTTTCCTGCCAGGGAACAAGAATAATTACCGTAATATGTTAAATTTCAGCACTCTTACGCCGGAAATAAGCAATAAGCACAACCTTTTATGTAGTTTAACGCCAATATAACCTACTGGAGATTAGTATGGATAACATTGGCTTGACAAAAATATCGCCCTTTATGATTATACTTCTTGTTGTATGGCTCATTGCTAGCCTACTGTCTCAATTAGTGTTCATCTCAATTAACGGAACCCCATATGACGGAGTTGCTATGCTGGCGTCACTAGGGCAGTATTATTACATGATTATCGCTATTGAGTTATTTTTATGGCTGTGGTTATTTGGGTTTTCAATTGTAAAGGTAACCAAACATTTCACGCAAAATCGTTTGAAAGATGAAACTGGCAACATTGGGGAACCGGCTAAAACAATCACTTTAGGATAATCCCTACGATGAATTCAATACCCTCCTCGTCGAAAGGCATTTGTGTCTGATATGTCCGAGATACCAATTTATTCTGGCCGTCCAATGGGAATTAACGATTTGTTGGATATTGATCGAGCAATCGATGAAGTTCCTTCTGGAACTAAGGTAGTCACTATTGAGGAAGCAAGAATGAGTTTAGTTACTGCTAGGAAACTACTAATCGAATTACAGTCAATTAGCGATAATGCAGCAAATTTGACTGAAGAACTTGATATAATTCTGGAGAGTTATGACTCAAGCCATGACCATGTTTGCGAGCTGGCTGATTACTTAGCAAGCATGATTCACTCTTGGCACGGAGTAATTGATAAGTTGGAGAAATCGGGAGCAAAAATGGCTTGTTTAGACCCAGGTAGGCTGGAGTGGTATGGTGTTGTAGATGGACAGTTGGTACTATACTCTTGGACTCAGGGCGAAGATGATATTGAATGGTATCATGACATTAATTCTAGTTTCCTTTCCCGCAAACCACTCATAGAAGCATGATGTAGGCCTCAACAGGCGGAGTAGAAATGGTTCGGATCAATCGAGTATATACTGGAACTGGAGATGATGGAACATCTGCATTTGTCGACGGTTCAAGACACAGAAAATCTCACCCAAGGTTTGCAGCTGTTGGCACCTGCGATGAATTGAATTCGATAGTTGGCCTTATTCGTCGAGAATGTGCTTATTTGCCGAACCACTCAGACGGAGGTAGTAGCGCAAGCATCGGGCGCATCCAAAAAATTTCAGCAGTCGCATTGGATAGAATCCAAAACGAATTGTTTGATTTGGGCGCTGAATTAGCTTGTTCTCCCGAAAATTTACCAGATTACATGGAGTTGATTAGTCAGCAGCAATGCGATTCACTGACAGATGAAATGGATGCTTGGATCGAACATTTAGAGCCCCTAACCAGTTTTATCTTACCCTCTGGGATTGGGCCTGAACCCATCATTCATCACGCTAGATGCGTAACTAGAAGATTAGAACGCAACCTTATTGCAATCAAGGACGATGCTGACGATGCGGCAGTAAGGCCTGAGGTGATGGTTTACATCAACCGTTTGTCAGACTGGTTTTTTGTTTTTGCACGTTGGGTGACAAAAAACCTTGGCGAAAATGAAACGCTTTGGACGCCTCTAGCAAAACGGCAAGAATCTAGCAACGTCTCATCGATGATAAAAAAAATCTACTCTAATGAACAGGATTTTGAAAACTTAGACTAGGTTGTTTTGTAAAGCGAACTCATGTGCCTTACCAATCACTGTTTTAGTTTCTATATGAGTTGCCATATCTAAGGCTAGTTCCCAGTCGAGCCACATGTAATCTCTGTGCTCACTTGACAGATTAATTGAAATTTTTTCAGTCGTTGCTAAATACCAAAATACCTGCTTTTCAGTCTTCTTACCCTTGTGTTTGAAAGTATAATTAGTTCTTTCTTCAAAACCATCGACAAATTGAATTTCAGAAATACCCGTCTCTTCATCTAATTCTCTAGCGGCGGTCACTAAATTATCTTCATCACTTTTTTCAATATGGCCTTTTGGTAGATCCCAGTGGCCTTGTGGATACTGTAGCAGGAGAATGGCACCATAATTGACCAAAACAACCCCGCAGGAGGTTTCCATGTTAGCCGGAGTAAGTAATCAGTCAAGTTATTTATCCCAACTAGCGTAATATTTTTTTAATTTTTATCAGTTAGTTGAAGGATGGTAATTACCAAGATTAATTGTAAAAAAGAACGAGTTGTAATTTCATTAGTTGTTATATATTAGAGAATGATGGGTTAAATATGACCTCTTTTTTCACCAATCTAATAGGGAAAATTTTCGGGAAAAAAGATATGAAAGCAGCAAGATTTGTATCAGTACGCAAACTTGCTCCGATTATTTTTTCAGAACCAGGAAAGTTACTTTATGTTGGTGCGAGACATGATAGAATGGATTTCGGGGACGAATTGAGAGAAGCAGGAAATGAATTCACTATTCTAGAAATTTACGAACCGAACGTTAAACATTTGACCGAAGTTTGTCCGTGGGCTACAGTAATTCAAGGTGATGTTCGCAGTCTTGACAACTTCACAGAAAATCAATTCGATTATGCTTTTTGGTGGCACGGGCCAGAACACATCAAGGAGGAACAACTACCCGAAGCACTCCAAGGGTTGGAAAAAATCACCAAGAAAGCAGTGATTTTAGGAGCGCCGTGGGGAATCTATCCACAACACCATCTTCATGGAAATCCTCATGAAGAGCACGAGGCATCATTGTATGAACATCATTTCGTAGACTTGGGGTATGAAGTTGAAGCAATCGGGGTTATCGACAAAATAGGATCAAATTTGACTGCGGTAAAACATTTACAATAACTAATGTACTTTAGTTATTGAAACGGAAGTTATACATTGTGATTTCTCAGCGTAGGCATGTGAGTGCGCAAGATATACCTCATTTCACCCGAGTCATTGCAGACTCAGATTTTGATGGACTCTGTGGGGCAGCCATTCTAAAAAAATATCACTCGGAAGCCGAAATAATATTTACTCATGCGGCTCAAATTAGAAATGGCAGCATGGATGATTATATCAACAATGAAACAGTGATTGTCGATTTACCTTTCCACCAAAAATGTGGTTGGTACCTTGACCATCATCAGACTAATAGGCCAACAGAGGAACAAGCCGTTGAATTTGGACAAAATGGTGGCATTATTGATTGGCAACCAACACCATCAGCTGCCAGGCTTGTATATGAGCGAATAAAGCATTATACAGATTTAACGAATTTTATTGATTTAATGCCTTTTGTTGACGCTTTAGATTCCGGTGGCATTACATTTCAGGAATTTATTGAGGATGGCGAATTGTTATGTTTCAGCCGAACGCTATCTCAGACCGAATCCGAGTATATGCTTGGTATTGTTAATTTGTTAGTGGAGGGGGCAACAATTGAGGAGATAATTGCTTTGCCTGAGGTTGAAAAAAAACTAACCCATCAACGAGAAAATCGAAAACAACTCCAGCAGATCGTAATAAATAATACAAAGATAATCAATCGTTTGGCGATCTGCCATTTGGAAAATACAGGACATTATTCTAATGGATATCTGGTTACTGCAACAATTGGAGATGGCGTTGACGCCTGCTGTATAATACACGGATATAGCGATGGCAACATAAATGACTCCAACAGGCCACCACTTTCAGCTAGTTTCTATGCTAACTCATTTATTGAGCATGGTCAAAACCGATATGACTTGTCCCGTTTAGCGACTCGCTTTGATCCAAATGGTGGTGGACACATCAACGCTTGTGGCTGCAGAATTCAAGAGCCGGGGCTGGAACATAATCTGGCTGAGTGGATTGATATGTGGCAGCATCGTGAAACCGTGCTAAGATTAGATAACTGAGAAAATGTATAAAAAACCCAAGAATGCATGAATAAATATCAATGCCATTATGAAATCTGCTGCTCTTCCGTGTTTGTTTTTTTCAACACTAAAACTTTTTCCAGCCTCCCGATTTGCTTTGACTTGTTTTCCGAATCGAGTCATAATATATAGCAAAATTAACCCTAAGGGGCCGAGAAAACCATGTAGATTAGTAGGCCAAATTTCTGCGAAAATATCCTGTTCACTGCGCCACCCAGCAACCATTCTACCCAAAAATGCAATACCGACTACGGCAAACCCAGACCACAAGATATAATTTCCATATTTTTCGTGGTGCTCAAGGGCTTTCTTCCTGTCAGCACCTTTAAGCAGTTTGCTTTTTTTGCGCCATGAGTATTGCTGCCATATCCAAAATATCAATGCGCTAGCCAAAATAGGATGTGCCAGTAAAGCAATGATTCTAATCAAGTCCATGTGCTCAGTCAATATCCTCCAAGCGTTCTTTGTTCATGAACACTGGTGAAGAAAATGAATAATCATCGCTAATCTGCACGGTTTTGTTGCCGGTTAGTTGAATAGCAACCTACTAGGCGGCTATTATGTAGGAGGTGATTGGTCTGCAGGAAGAACATATGGCAAATTGCTTAGATATTGCATACAAGTCCAATATTCCTAAACAACAGCGTAAGGCGAAAGTAGCCAAATCTGCCGATTGGCAAATAATGGAAAAAAAATGGCGGAGTATTCTTACCCTAGCATTGGATGAAACTGAAGTCCCCGGTGAAGATGAAGAGGGTAATGCGCCAAGAACTAACCGCATAATGCGCCGTAGAGGTAGAGGTAGCAATGCTAAATCAGTTATTGATTGGCTGCCGGAAAACGAAGCAATTTCGTCTAACAATAATGATTCAGACGCCTTTCGATTAGCGGTTTTACTGATAAATAAGCAACTGAAGCGTGGCGATTGGAATGAAGATTTATCGGCGCTGGAGAATTCAATTAGAGAAAATTGTTTGACCAATGGAGTTGATGCAATTTGGCAAATTCTTGGGCAAAAGACCGACCTTTTAGCCCAGTTTGTCGCCTTTCCAACAGCAAAGAAGAAATCTAAAAAGAGCAAGAGGGTCGATATTTCGATTGGTAGGATTGACGTTTTCAACAGTAGAGAATTAGCTGATGCAATTGATGGTCTATCTTCTCTATGCGCTGAGGCTAGCCATCAAATTGCCATACAAAAGATTCAGTCACAACTGTCAGCTAAGCGCCCTTTAGAAGTTAGCAAGAATCTCCTTGAACTCACAGGTAAAGCCTCAATTATTTCAGTCATATTAGCAATTGCTAGCAATACTGAATCAAAAAACCCCATCAAAGAATTAGCTAAAATTGATAAAGAGCTTGCACAAGAATTTGAAGACTTAACTCGCTTGATTGATGGAGAAGTCAAAGACTGGAAGGCGAGCATCAATGCGGGGGATAATGGCTTGGCAAGGGCTAGAGCAAGATTTGCATGGCTAAATTTTCCTGAATCCGTAAGTAAACTTCCCCCGGAGGAGATTGCAAATGGAGTGAAAATTCTTGAGTCAATTCCTAATTCTCAAACCCAGGTTCAAAATTTAAAATGGCTTTACTTATCATCACTTGCTGAGTCTGGAGACAGTAAACAAGCCGCTGATTTATTGATATCAAATAACCTTGACTATTCGATAGAAATTGAAAAATTGTATGACTTGGTTTGCTCATTAAATTCGGCGGAAGTTGATGGCTGGTTAATGAACCAAATGCAGTCTTTGGATGAAGGAGCATTACAATATCTTGCCAATCATAGCAATAGTTCACTTGATTTGAAAAATGAATGTCACAAAAAAATTCAAGATATTGGCGGAGAGGCCTGGGAAGAATCATCGGTTCAGGCCGTAGAGATATTTGCGCAGAAATTAGAGATTAGACGACTCAGTAAAATACTAGCAGAGGACGACCTTGCACCACTTTCACATCCTTATGAAGCGCTATTATCATATCATATTTTAGCAACCAACAGCGAGCAGGATTTATGGGATAAATTCGTTGAGATAAGACAGCAAGCATTAACGTCTATTCACAGCACAGAGCCTCCGGGCTATCTGTCACCAATGGCGCAAAGTCTAATCATGTTGATGGAAGGCAGTAAAGTAGACGATGACCCGTTTACAGTTTTGCCAAAAAAAGCCTATCAAGCGCTAAAACAAGCGCGACATGCGCTTAAACAAGATGGTACCGGAATAGCCTCGAGAACCCACATCAAACATCTCGAAAATAGTCTTGAACTAGCCGAACTTTCAAACCTAGAAGAAAATTTATTGTCAGTCTTAATTGCAACCCTAAATCTCAATCAAGCAACCATTTCATTACAACACGGAGACGCAGACGAAGAGATTTTCACTACATTGAACCAATTAGTAGTAGGATCCAATATTCCAACTAGATTAGTTCGCTCAGTTAGGCAACTAGTATTCGATCATGATATTGGATTGGAACAATTGGTTACTTGGTATCAGCAAAACAATCCACTTTCGCCATGGCACACACTCGCCAGAGCGGCATTATTTGCGCAAAATAATGATGAGTTAAACGCAGCGAGAGAATATAGGAGAGCCGCAGAAAGTAAAGAGTTTAATTTTGAGCATTCAATGGTATTATACCGTAAGTCAATAATTCANCTTGCGCATGCTGAGCAATGGAAAGAAGCGGTAGATTTACTCGACAAGCAACCAGCATTGAGGACTGCTATTACCAAACGTTTCCAACTTTACCTAAGAGTTTCACTTACCGCTACTAACCAAAAAACGAATAAAGCAACACAATTACTGAAGGATTTTGTTAGACGCAAAAAGCAAGTTCAAGAGGAAAATATGGATGGTGAAATAGTAGAAAAAACCATTAATTTTTTTGCTGAAGACGAACTTGATAACTTACGGAATTATCCATTCGAACATTCAAGGGTATTACCGGCGGAGCCATTTTCCGGCAGAGTTACCGCAGCACTAAACTCAGTGCAAAGAAACAAGCGCCGAACTAGAAATGGATTCGATGGTAGATTCCGTAATGAAATGCTACAGAACCCACCGTCAATTATGGCGCTGTATGATATTGCAAGAGACTCAGCAGACAAAAACCCAATCGAGGGATTGATGTATTTGGAACGAGCACAAAATTCAGGTAAATTCTCAGCGCCTGAAATGAAACGGCTGTATGATGCGGAAAGAAGCCTGTTTGCAACACATAAGCGAGAGATTCCGAATTCCTCTCGTCGTTACCTGAAAAATCTGGCCTTACCTCCTCTGGTTATCGTCGATACCAATATTTTAGTTGATGCACTAGTAGACAAAATTGCTCATATTTTAGAACTAGCCAGTGAAACAAGCCTAGACTTATTTGAGCATGACAATTTCCACAAGGTACTTCTGAGTCGTGCAGATGCTGGAAGAATTAACCTGTGGTTGCCGTCAATTGTTAAACACGAAATCAGAGAATTAAGCAAGCGACATAACAAACTGAAAGCAAAATTCCAATCCTCNTTGGTTAAGCCAGAGGTGCTAGATTCTGTATTTGAAGGGGGAAAAATCAACATCCTTGTCGATGAAATTATTGCCGAATTTAATCGCTGGAGACCAATTGATATTCATCTAGAGAAAGAATCCGTTGAACAAGTGTTTGTCGATGAGATAACGGAATTCCTTAGAGAATATGTTGAAATTTATGAAGAACTTACGGAAATGAAAATTGCTAGGGAACCGAAACAGAATAGAACAAAGATTGGTAGTAAAAAGGTCTTCCCAGAAGACGCAGACAGACAAATAATGGCTATTGGCAAATTACTTGCGACACAGTCATTGGAAGGTTTAGGTAGTATTTTGGTGGCTACAAGAGATGGCGACTTCACTTTAACAGCAAGAGCATTTGAAGAAAGATTCGGGTACGGTATAATCAAGAACAGTAAAATGCTCAACGCTTGGTTAAGTTAAACTTGCTTTTGCCAAGCAGCGTAATATCTTGCGACGTCTAGAGAATCATCATTCTCAAAGGGGGTAAATTCCATTAGTGTTAACATTGCAAACGACTCTCTGAGCCAGGCTTCTTTCAGCGGCCAAGGTGGCGGTTGTATGGTTTGATGTCCATCATCAAGTCGTCCAATACAGAGCATTATTCCATTTTTCCTCAATAACTTAGGCATTTGTTCTGCCGCTCTTTCTCTAATCCCACCGTCTGGGATTGCCTGTAAGATATGTATCTCTACAATGAGGTCAAAATTCTCATACCATTCGGGATTAGGATGGAGTATATCTCCAACACACCATTCGACCTTAGAGTTTGGAAAACGATCTTTACACCATTCTATACATTGTTCTGAAATGTCGAAAGCAGTTACGCTAAAGCCAATACTTTCTAGGCCAATTGCATCATCGCCAAGCCCACATCCAATTATCAACACGTTACCAGTATGGCAATTTTTCTCTACCCAATTCATCATTTTTGGATTAGGAGCCATCCTCGCCCATGGAATTATTGTTGAATCTCTGCCAGCCATACCATATAATTGGTCAAACCAACTTATTGGCTCATCGTTTACCGCAGATTTCGCCTGAGAAATAATCCGTTCACGCTCAAGTTCCGAAATCTTATCCATGTTACTCACATATGAGATATGATTGCATCTCCAAATTCGCTGCACTTGAGCAATTTAGCATCGTCCATTAAGCGCTCAAAATCGTAGGTAACAGTCTTGGCTGAGATAGCACCCTCCATACCACTTACGATTAGATCTGCCGCATCAAACCAGCCCATGTGGCGCAACATCATTTCAGCACTGAGTATTACGCTTCCTGGATTGACTTTATCTTGACCGGCATATTTTGGTGCCGTACCGTGTGTTGCTTCAAAAATTGCAATACCTGTGTCGTAGTTGATATTAGCGCCTGGTGCAATACCAATTCCACCAACCTGAGCCGCCAGTGCATCAGAAATATAATCGCCATTGAGATTCATTGTTGCCAGTACGGAATACTCTGCAGGTCTTGTGATTATTTGTTGTAGCATAGCATCCGCAATTACATCTTTGACAATTATTTGGTTTCCAGTCTTTGGATTTTCAATAGTACACCAAGGCCCGCCATCAAGTTCTACAGCACCAAATTCATCTTTGGCAAGTTGGTATCCCCAATCTCTGAATCCTCCTTCCGTGAATTTCATGATATTACCCTTGTGAACAAGAGTTACTGAATTTTTGTCATTATCAACAGCGTACTGTAATGCCGCTCTAACAATCCTAGCGGTACCTTCCCTAGAGATTGGTTTAATTCCTATGCCTGAAGTGTTGGGGAAGCGGATTTTATCGACGCCCATTTCATTCTGCAAGAAATTGATTAGTTTAGCGACGCCATCTGTCCCGGCTTCCCATTCTATACCAGCATACACATCTTCGCTATTCTCTCTAAAGATAATCATGTCAACATCTTGTGGTGCTTTTACCGGTGAAGGGGTTCCATCATACCAACGTACTGGTCTGACGCAAGCAAAAAGGTCTAACTTCTGTCTAAGTGCAACATTGAGAGACCTAATGCCCCCTCCTACGGGAGTGGTAAGGGGTCCTTTGATTGAAACTAAACCATTGCTCATAGCGTCGAGAGTTGTTTCTGGCAACCACTCACCAGTGTTACTAAACGCTTTTTCTCCAGCAAGGACTTCACGCCAATGGATTTGTTTTTGTCCTCTGTAGGCTTTTGAAACCGCCGCATCAACGACTTTTATCATAACAGGGCTGATATCAACGCCAATACCGTCTCCTTCAATGAAGTGTATCGTTGGATTATCCGGTACATTCAGCACGCCGTTTTCTATAGTAATACTCTCGCCAGTCATTCCACTCAGTCTATCCGAGATGCATTCACTTCAAGAATGAACCGCACATCGGATAATCATGTTGGGACGTGTTGAATGGACAGGGGGCTCCAAAGTTGACTGCTTTAATGAGGTTGGAGATTGCATAAAAATCGATTGGGACAATGGCCCAACCCCTGTTCAAATATCACTTCAAATGATTGGAGCTTGTTCATTAGCAGATATTCAGACTGGACTTAAAGGCAGAAAAATAGACAAAATATGGATTGAATTAGCGGCGGAACGAAAGACGACAACGCCCAAGGTATTCACGAAAATAAACATGACATACCATGTAGACGCAGAAGCGCCAAAAAAATTGGTAAAACGGCTGGTAGAGAAAAGCCATGAAACCTATTGCACAGTTTCGAACATGTTCAAGTCTACAGTTGAGATTACCTCAAATGTTGTGGTTAATGGTGAATTTTGTTGAGGATAGCATCTGCATTGCTTTTGTGAGAAGATCCCTTAGGATATTATACAAAGGAATCCAACCGCTTGGAATGGTGTCCGGAGTATCATCAAGTTTCAGGATATTGTTTTCAGATTTTATTTTAGCAAATGGCCTTACTGGGCCAGAGCCATCAACGTCAATGATTACTGAAATTTCATATTCGTCATTGTTTTTTATTACTCTTGCAGATTCGAGATTTAATCTTGCATTGGCGGGAATTGATTCAATAATTTCCTTGCCTTCAGAGGACGACAGGTCCTGCTTAACTAAGACCTCAAGCAACTCACTGATTGTTTCATCTGATAAACTGGTGTCAGTGCTTTTATCCGCCTGCACAACATCCACGCCAAAATCATGATTTTCAGTATCGTGAATTTCATCGGTATCGTTATCGGCGAGTAGGATTGCAAGGTTTTCATTTTGTTGTTGTTTCTGATTACTTTGGCCGCTTACTAATCTAACATCGCTAACCCCTAATTCAGCAAAAATATCAATGTCTTCTTCCTCAAATGATTCAGGCATTACAAAAGGATCATCGTTAAACATTGTGTTAAAGTGCCGCCTCATTATACTTAATCTACTGTTCCTGTCTTGCGCTTCTTGCATCAAGATAGTTTAATGAATAAGCAAAATAAGAAATGTCAAAGGTAACGGCATTTTGGAAGAGACGTGGCTAGCCCTAGACTCCTCAAGTTCCTTACNCACACGGTTATTGGAATATTATTGTTCTTGCCGGCAAATAGCGTTGACGGTTTTCCAAACGGAGTTGGTGAAATTGGTAATGAAGGTTGTTTATGCCATGGGAATTCAAATCCCAACACAGAGATAGCATTATCTGGTTTACCGGAAAAGTTTGCATCCAACACAAGTTATGCTTTAACACTGGAGTTATCAAATGATGTAATAATGTCAACTAACGAATCGGCCCAAGGAGGTTTTAGAATCGTGTTGGAAGGGGGCACACTACTCTTCGAGAATAACACAGGGCAATTGATCGATGATGGATGGACCCATAGTGAATCATCGAACCAACAACGAATATGGAATTTAACTTGGCTATCTCCTAATGACAACACTACAATGACTAAATTCATTATTTATGGGAATGCAGTAAATGGTAACCAATTATCTAGTGGAGACAACTGGTATGTTGCCGAATCTTATGTGCCAGGAGAACAGAACTTTGACCCAATTCCAAATTCACTNACCGTCGAACATGAGTTAGAGGTTTTCGACAAAACAATGCTCATACTTGGGCTCTTGACCCTGGTGTACATTTGTTTTAGAATCGCAAGGAATTAATTTACAAATTCAATACTTTTATTCCTTAATGCACGCATTTGTCTATTTTCACCAGAGCCGTGAATTTGTTCGCTCTTGACACCGGTTAAGACTAACATTACTCTGATCTCATCACCCAATTCTTCATCAACAGCAGCCCCCCAAATTATCTTGGCATGCGGAGAAATTTTTTCCTGAATTATGTGCGCACACCGTTCTGCCTCACCAAGTGTCAGAGTCGAGCCACCCACTACATTGATCAAAGCACCCCTTGCGTCTGATGTATCTAATTCAAGTAACGGAGAATGAAGTGCCTCCAAGGTCGCTTCCTCAGCTCTGTTGGTTGCAGATGAAGCGCCAAGGCCGATCATCGCAACACCGCTACCAGACTTGATAACAGCCTTCAAGTCTTCAAAATCAAGATTGACCATGCCATCAGTGGTAAGCAACTCAGTAACTCCTGTTATCGACCTTACTAATAATTCATCTCCAACCCTAAATGCGCTAGCTATTGGTAGGTCTTTAACCCCCTCAATTTCTAGTAATCTTTCATTTGGAATCACCAAAATTGTGTCACAGTGTTCTCTTAATCTTTCAAGTCCCCATTCAGCATTTTGTTTGCGAAGTGAGCCCTCGGATTTGAATGGGTATGTGACAACCGCAATAGTCATCGCACCTTGCTGTTTGGCCAGGCGAGCAATGTGACCTGCTGCACCAGTTCCAGAACCACCACCCATGCCAGCAGTAATTATTGCCAATTGAGTGTCATTGGTAATCCTCCTGAGTACCATTTCTGATTCCAAGGCGGCGGCCTCACCTTTGGTAGGGTCGCCACCAGCGCCTCTGCCCCTTGCGGTTCGACCAATCAAGACTTTTTCCTCTAAAGGGGACATCAGTAATGCTTGAGCGTCTGTATTTATGGCATATCCAGTAACATAACTGCTGTCAAACAACCCCTCTTCGGCTAATCTACTAACCGCATTACAACCTGCTCCTCCAGCACCATATACTCTTATTCTGGGTTGAAGAGATTCCAATAAAGCCTTCAATTCTTCTTCACTGCCTTGACCAGGAGGAATATCACTCGGCGTGATTTTCACCTGTTCCTCTTCACTCAACTCTAAAACGCGGTCAATTAAATGGCGCATGATAGTTAGATTCTCAAACCGTCTTTGAAGGTGCCGACTGTTTTTGTTAACAAAATGGTCATTTTAAGACCATTTCCAGTTATCCAACTTAATCTTTGAGGCCTTCTTCGGTTACTTGATAAACACACTCACCATCTGGCAGGTTTGGCGAATCGACTAGTCTTGCGATTCTTCTTCCGCCTTTGGCTTTTCTTAGGTAAAGTCTGAAAGTGCTGGCGTGCGCTAATACATGGCCACCAATCGGCTTTGTTGGGTCACCCCACATTGCATCTGGTTTCGAATGAACTTGATTCGTAACCAATACAAGAGCATTATTGATATCGGCTAACTGTTTCAACTCCTTGAGATGCTTGTTTAGCTTTTGTTGCCGGTTAGCCAACATGCCACGACCAATGAACTCAGCTCTAAAGTGGCTGGTTAACGAATCAACAATAATCATCTTGACATTCAATCCTTTGCTCATGCGCTTAATCTCATCGACTAGTAGCATTTGGTGAGCGGAATTGTAAGCCCTAGCAACATGTATTCGAGATAATACCTGGTCAGGATCCAGGTCTAGACCTCTAGCCATTTGGGTAATCCTTTCAGGCCTAAAGGTATCTTCAGTATCGATGTAAAATACATCGCCGTCAAAGCCACCTTGTTCTAGTGGTAAAGTACAATTTACTGCTAGCTGATGTCCAATTTGGGTTTTTCCACTACCAAATGCGCCGTATACCTCAACCAGTGCTTGGGTTTCAAATCCGCCGCCAAGCAGATCATCAATTGATTGTACTTTTGATGATAATTTCTGTACTTCTTTTCTACGTTCTAGTAAGTCACCGCCAGATACGAAACCACCAATGTTAGCCATTTTTTTAGAAGCAGCAATTATCTTACCAGCCACAGCTTCACCAATTTCTGCTTGTTCTGCTAGGTCAGCTGGTGACATGACTGCTAACGCCAGTAATTCATCGAACCCCGCCTCTCTCAGTTTTTCAGCAGTTGCTGGGCCTACGCCTGGCAAATCCTCGATTTTTACCTCAGGAACATCATCCTCTTGCGCCATCATTAACACTGCGTCGTCTTGAAGGTCTTCATTCTTTTCAATTTCAATTTTAGTTTTTTTCTTTGCTTTGGTCGCCATCCTTTCCACTTCCAGACACAACCAATAGGGTTGAGTATATCAAGAGATTAAAGACACTAATGATTAAAGCATCGTCACAAACTAACGGCATTTAACTTACTTAATGCTGTACTAAAAGGTAATTTTTACTTTAACCTTCATTTTAACACGAGGGAAAAGTGAAATCACCAAGCAATTACTGACTAGATTCTGTTGGGAGGGGATTTGGACTACTCTCTTCGTCGTTGTAGGTGATAGTAACATCATGGTCAATGTTTACTTGTTCGTCAGAAGTGCTAAGCTGTACATCCAGTGCCCATATCTGTTTGCCGATGTTTAGTTCATTATGCATCCATTGAGCGTTTTGCCCGTCAGCAATCTGTTCTTTGCCAGATTCACGGGTTACGCCCTCACCACTCAAAAACCATTCAACCGTTACAGGCTCAGCTAATATTCCTAAACCATTTGGCGTATTTTCAATGGTTGAGTCAATTGAGATTTGATTGGGAGCAGGGCATTCACAATCAGGCGTGGTGTCAATGTTCATTGTATCGGGGTCTGTAGTTCCAGACTGGCTCCACAATGTTTGCTTGTCAATTCGAACCGTTATCGTGGTATTTGCTTCATTGCCTGCGTCGTCGACGGCTCCTAGGATTGCGGTGAACAAGCCATGAGTTGCGTATGTGTAGGTTATTTCACCGGTTTCGTTAGCATCAACGGTAATCCGGCTGCTACCATCGCCTGCCTCAAGGTAAAATGCATCAATGTCTCCTGAGGTTGACTTTGTATATGCATAATCAAATGATAATTCGACACCAGTAAACGATACCTGTGCACCATTTTGAATGTTTTCTTGAATCATTCCAGCCGTGTTGTCATAGTAAATTACTAGTTCTATCGGCGAACTATCCGACGATTCATCATCCGCAGTGCAGCCAGCGAGCATAGCGGAACATAGTAGCAGAGCCAACAAAATTGACTGCTTCGTCTTAACTCGCATGGTAAGCCATGATTGGCAGAAGTAGATAAGGGGATTCCATCATATGTTCACAATGGGTTATTTTTTTGCCAAATTCTGACAACCGGCTCATCGGTGGTTTGAAAATGGGTAAAGCCGGGGGATTGTATAACGAGGTGGGGTAGTCTGGATATCCCGTCGGGCTCATAACCCGGAGATCGATGGTTCAAATCCATCCCTCGTTACCATTAACTATATTCATGATAGTCATGTTTTGGTTTTAGAGAATCTAGAGCATTCTGTAATTTTGTGTTGGCTGCCATTTCCCCACTTTCGATGGCGGTAATTTGCAATCTCAACCGTCGTGCCTGTTGTTTTGCCCGCTCATCAAGATTTAGTTTAGGTTGTTCTAATGCTTGCAATATGGCATGCACATCTACCGGAGGTAAATTTTCTGGCTGAACTATGAAAGAATGTCCAGAGCGTAAAACCGGCCCGGAATGATCAAGAGAGCGAAGAAATAAATCGATCAGCTTAGCATCGTTGTCAATAACCGTCACGCCATCCAAGGTTGCTGCAATACAACCGCCAGACTGCTTGAATGCCCTGATGAAAAATGCTCTTGCTTTCCGGTTCTTTCCAGCGTGGGCAAACGACTTTCCGCACCTTTGCAGATCCTGATAATAATGGCCAATGACGTCGTTGAATTCAGTGATTTTTTTCCGTTCTCGTAATAATGTCTTACTAGAGGCTATTGCAAGTGAGTATTTACCCCGGGCCACCAACACGTCACAAAGTATTTGTAAACCTCTAACCAGCAAGACTTGGTCTTGGTGCGACCGTTTTTTGTTTTGTAGAAACATATCAGTAAACTGTGTTGCCATTACTTCTGACATCTCTAATCTACCATCTCTAATGTAACTTTCAAGTTGCATCAGCGTTTGAGTGGGGTCATTCATTCCAAACATGCTTACAACACACCGACGACCTACTATCATTTCATGGCTTTGTAAATTCAGTTTTGTTTAGCCAAAGTTGTTGTAGCAATAACGACTGGCTTGACTACGAGCAAAATGGTATCCATCTCAATTACTGGCAGCCCAGCAGTGGGTAAAACTACGGTATCGCAACTTCTAGCTA
>FUFK010040539.1_pt1 | contig 42423 bp, 32 predicted proteins | sample 1021851 | NCBI WGS metagenome assembly FUFK01 (sample SAMEA51879418, study PRJEB19060) | metagenome
GTTAAAGTAATAAAACCAAAGGCGAATTGATTGCCCCGACGGGCAAGTATTTGCTAAATTCTAGACTTGTGACCTCAATAACCGATTATTTCCGCATTGCCGCAGTTGTTTTTCTGGCATTGTCCGCAGCGGGCTTTACCGAATGCTATAAGCCAGTAACGGGAACCGGACTCCCGAACGGAGCCAAACGCATCGCCGTACCCGCTTTCAAGTATGAGGCAAAAGGCGTTCGCTATCGGATCGAATCGCGGTTTACCGAATCGGTTGCGAGGGAAATCATCCGCCGCGGAAACGGTCTGCGCGTACAGGGCACTACCGACGGAGCTGATGCCGTGATCGAGGGAACAATCCGCGATTTTTCTTTCAGCGGCGTGTTGCTCGACCGCGACGGCCGTGCACGTGTTTACGAAGTGCAGGTCGTTGCCGCCGTTACCGTACGCGATCTTAAATCCGACAAGATACTTTACGACAACCAGAATTTCGTATTCCGCGATTCATTCGAATTTTCGTCAGACCCGCGATCTTTTTTCAATGAAGAAGATCCGGCCGTCGAACGAATGGCGAGAGCATTTGGCGAATCGGTCGTTTCCGCGATTGTTAACGGCGCAGGCGTCATTAAAGAAAAGAACTAGGCTCATTGACGATTTCACCGGCTATGGAACTCACGCGCGAAAGTTTACGCGATCAGATTCGGACGGGCGATTTCGCTCCCGTTTACGTGCTCTATGGCGAAGAGGATTTTCTACGAAACCTTGCTGCGGAAACCATAGCCGAACGCGCCTTACCGAAAGAAGTGCCGCGCGAATTTAATCTGGCCGATTTCAGCCTTAACAACCACGAAGCCCTTGTATCAGCTTTCGAAACGGCGCGCCAGCTTCCCATGATGTCGCCGCGCCGCGTTGTAATTATCCGCGATGTCAGAATTGCGGCAACTTCCGCCGGCGATACGCTAAAGGAAATGTACCTCGACGGGCTCGAACGTTACCTTTCTGACCCTTCGCCGGAAACGATTCTGATATTTCTTGCCGATGAGTTCAATGCAACGCGTAAAGCCGCCAAACTGCTGAAACAAAAAGCCGCCATCGTTGAATTTTCCGAGCTAAGCGAAGATGAATTGCTGCGGCGTGTAACTTCATCAGCCGGCGAAGCAGGTGCCCGCATATCCGAACCAGCAGCAAGACATCTGATTGATCTGGCCGGTCCGGATTTCCGCAGAGTCAGCGGAGAACTCGAAAAACTGATAACGGCTTCCTTACCGGAAAAGGTGATTACCCGCGATCTGATAGACGAATTTGTGCCAAACCGCCGCGAAATTTCCAATTTCGACCTGACCGGACATTTGCTTGCCGGCGACCGGAAAATGTCGCTGAAAACACTTAATAAGATACTCAATGACGGTGCCGAACCCATCGCACTGGTCGGGCTGATTTCCTACAGTTTCCGGCGGCTGCTGATGCTGAAGGAAATGATTGATTCCGGCCGGCGGCCGGCGGACGCGGCAAGGGCTCTGAAACTACGCTTTTCCGATCAAAATACATTCTTTGCCGCTGCCCGCAGGTTTGACACACGGTTTCTACGTCGTGCGGTGCAACGAATCGCTGAGGTTGACCTTGCAATAAAAACATCGGTCGGCGGCGGCGGACCTAAAGGTTCCAGACTCCAGATCGAAATGCTCGTTTGCGAACTTGCTGCCGGATCAGCGGCTGAAACTCATAAATAATTCACGACAAAAATGAAAATTGCAGGGACGGCAAACATGGCTGCCCGGTTACTACAGGCCCGGGAAAGGAGACGCTGCGGGCACTTTTGCGGCCCCTGCAATTTTTTTCGAGGGAGAATCGCTATCGGCTGCAAATCTCCTTTACGGCGAATTGCCGCATGAAATTTCTTTCAGGTCAGATGGCCTCGACCCCGAGCCCGCGGTTCAGATAATAGTAAAGATCGTTGTAATCCATCAAAGCCCGATTGAGGATCAACGGGAGCTGCTTGAGATCGGCCGTGTTGATTATCAGATTAAGATTACGCAAAAAAGCCTCGTGAGCATTCATCGTCGTGCCTTCGTCTTCGAGCGAAACAAGGAAAAGGCGCCGCCGCTCGGCCGAATACATTGCGTTTGCCTTCTGTTGCAGGATGGCAGCTCCGCCCATTTCTGGGGCGAAATCAGGCGAAAAAATCAATATCTCGGTGCGTCCCTCGCGCAGCCTTTCATTTGCCTGCGCAGGCGTCTGTGCCACATAGACTTTGTAACCTGCTTCAGCCAGCATTCTGGCTACTTCGTCACGGTGTTTCCCCAGACAAAGCAGGACACGACGCGGTTTTTGCGCTGGATCCGTTGCGGTCTCTATTTTTTCGCCGTTTGATTTTAGTGCCGCCAAAAGCATTTTCAGGGCACTGTTGATTTCGAATTCGGTCTGTTTTTCGGCAAATTCGCGTGCGCCTTCCGAAGCGGGTTCGGCCGGCTTGTTTTCCGCCAATTGCTGGACGGTCGGTGAGCCCGGCCCTTTCATATCCTTATTTGCCCGCAGCATATTCTGACATCGCGGACAACGCACCGTAAAATTGCCGTTCGGAATCTTTGATTCGTCCAGCTGGAGCGACACCGAGCAATTATCACAACGAATGATCATATGGTTTTTCAGATAGGCCGCCGCTTTTTACGGCCGCAGTGCAGTTAATTATTCGAGCATATCCAGAACCGAATTGCCCGACGAGGCCGTAGCGGCCGCCGGCGCCGGCGAAATAGGCTCGACAGCCGGCCGTCCGTTTTTGTTGTTATTCAGGTAATCTTCCGTCGAGGAAAGACCTTTTAATTGCAGCAGGAGATTATTCTGATTCGTTGCGTATGAGAGGCCGTCCTCGAGCGTTACGATCCCCTGCTCTATCATTTTTCTGATAACCGTGTCGAAGTCCTGCATACCGTCGAGTTCGCCATCGCGGATGGCATCCAGCAGCGTTTTTCCTTCGGTCTCGCCCTTTTCGATGTATTCGCGGGTTCGCGGATTCGATTTAAGAATTTCGACAGCCGCAATACGGCCTTTGCCGTCGGCGCGCGGGATGAGCCGCTGCGAGACGATGTAGCGAAACGTCTGTGCCAGACGGGTCCTGATTACTTTTTCTTCATTTTTCGGATAAAGTCCGATAATACGGTCAATGGTCTTCGATGCGTCGATCGTGTGCAGCGTAGAGAGCACAAGGTGGCCTGTTTCCGCGGCTTCGAGAGCGATTTCCGTTGTTTCGATATCGCGCATCTCACCGACGAGAATTACCTTTGGCGCCTGCCGGAGCGCTGCCCGCAAGGCAGAAGCAAAATCTTTCGTATCGGCTCCGACTTCTCTCTGGTTGATTGTGCTTTTCTTATGATTATGCAGAAACTCTATCGGGTCTTCGATAGTGACTATATGGTAACTTTTTGTTTCGTTGATCTGGTCTATAATCGCTGCCAATGTCGAACTTTTGCCTGATCCGGTCGGGCCGGTCAGCAGCACAATTCCATTACGGATATTGCAAATTTCCTTGAGCTGCGGCGGGATATTCAATTGCTCGAATGTCGGGATTTCATGCGGTATTACGCGCATTACAATCGAATATGAATTTCGCTGCTGAAAAATATTGACGCGGAAACGACATTTTCCGGGCAGAGCGTAACTCAGGTCCGCCGTCCGGTTTTTTGCCAATTGATATGCCGCATCGGGATTGCCTCGCAGGATAGACATCGCTATCATCTCGGTCTGATAGGCGGTCAGGCGGCCAAGCCCGAGCGGTGATGTCGGGTAAAGCGTACCGTTTATTTCCACTTGCGGTTTTTGTCCGCAGGAAAAGTTCAGATCGCTGACATTATCGGAAACCTGCAGCATCTGTTCGATAATCGGTGCTACGTCAAGCAAACTCATTGATCAAAGGGCTCCGTATAAAAAATTGGGCCGGGAAGGTAGACTGGAGATTGATTACGCGACAAGTGCCCTTGAATTCGGGCCGGATTCAATTATTACCCGATAAGTATAAAGAATGCAAGACATTTTTCAAAAATGTTTTGCATTGTTTGTAGTTACAATGTATTTACAATTAACTTGTCGAAATTTTCGGCCGGTGAATCTGGCTTTTCATACAGGGTTGAAATAATCGCGGCGGAATCGGCGCCCGCGTTAAACACACCTGAAATGTTCTCCGGACGGATGCCTCCGATTGCGACCAGCGGAATATCGCCTATGACTTTACGAACCGCTTCAATTCCCTCGATCCCGACGATCGGGTCCGGATTTTCCTTAGTCTTTGTGACAAAAACCGGACCGATCGCAATATAATCCACCTGCAAATTGGCGGCTCTTTGTGCCTGTTCAACGGAATGTGTCGAGTAACCGATGATTTTATCCGGTCCAAGCAATCGGCGCGCCTCTTCCGGTGGAATGTCATCCTGCCCTAGGTGCACACCGTCGGCATCTGTTGCGATTGCGATATCCAGGCGGTCATTGATGATAATCTTTACGCCCAGACGGCGCCCTGTCAGGACGGCTTCGGCAGCATTGCGATAAAATTCCCTTGGAGAGGCTTTTTTATCGCGTATCTGAACGAGACTTGCGCCCGCGGCTGCAAATTCACTGACAAGTTCCGCATGAGTGCAGCCGGAAAGTGCCGTATCGGTAATGGGATAAATCCTGGATAAATGCAGCATTTTTGTGGAATCAGATTGCCCGCAGCATCAGAAGGCAGTCTTCGCCGTCCGAATAATATGATGAAATCGTCCGGACAGCGGTATATCCGCATTTTTCATACAGCCTGCGTGCCGGAAGATTACTAACGCGGACCTCCAGGACGATTGTGCTGACTCCTTTCACGGCAAGCACTTTTTCAATGTGCTTCAGGAGCATTTCGGCAAGACCGCGTCTTCGATGCTCCGGCGCTACTCCGATTGTCGTAAGATGAGCCGTTCCGTCCGGATTCAGGATTACGAAAACGAATGCAGCCATCTGTTCATTATTGGCAGCAATTTGGTAAGAAAGGACGTTCGGTTCATTGAATAAATAGTTAAAAGTGGTTTTTGTATAATTTTCACCATTGCGAAAGCAGCGGCGGTTTAGCTTAATCAGTTCCCGGATCTGTTTATCGGTAAGCGGACGAATTGTATAGGTAATATCGGGCGCTGCCGGAACTCCCTCCGTTTCATCATCTTCGGGTTTGAAGATACCAAGGATTGTCTGAAATACTGCCACGAAAAAAGCCCGCGTTATAGTATCAACATACAGTCGCCGTAACTGTAAAAGCGGTAACGTTCCGCTACGGCGTGCTCGTACGCTTTAATTATAAATTCGCGTCCTGCAAATGCGGAAACCAGAATCAGCAAAGAACTCTTCGGTAAATGAAAATTAGTTAAAAGTCCGTCTATGGCACGGAATTTATGACCCGGCAGAATGGTCAGGTCTGCCAGTTCGCCGGCCGCGGCAAACAGGCCATAATTTCTGACATTGGTTTCCAATGCCCTTGTCGTTGTTGTCCCGACGGCGATAATGCGCCGGCCGTCAGTTTTTGCCCTGTTCAGCAGGGCGGCGGTTTCTGCCTGAAGGCTGTAACGTTCGGGTTTGACACGATGCTGCCTGATATCATCAACGCGGACCGGCTCAAAGGTTCCATAGCCGACATGGAGCGTAAGTTCGGCAATTTCTATCCCTTGATTACGTAAGGCATCGAGCACCGCAGGCGTGAAATGCAGTCCTGCGGTCGGTGCGGCAATTGATCCGTGATATTTTGCATAAACTGTTTGATAGCGTTCACGATCTGTGTCCGGAGTGTTGGCGGGCCGCTTTATGTAAGGCGGGAGCGGTGTCCGGCCAATTTCCTCGAGCGTTTCAAAAAGGTCTTCGCTTTTGTTGAAACGGACGCAAAGCGTGCCGTCGGCGTTTTTAGCGATTACTTCCGCCGCAAGGTCGCAGCCGAAGTCTATGATTTTACCCTTTCCGAGCCGTCTTGCCGGTTTGGCCAGGGCGGCCCATTCTCCCGTCCGCAATTCTTCAACCAGAAACAATTCCACCCTTGCGCCGGTTTGCGTTTCACCAAATAATCTTGCGGGGAAAACGCGGGTATTGTTAATGACAAGGACATCACCCTGAGATAAAAAATGAGGCAACTCAAAAAAAACAGAATCATCAAAAGTCTGCAACCGGCGGTTAAGGATCATCATCCTTGCCGCATCTCTCCTCTCCAAAGGTTTGGAAGCAATCAATTCCGCCGGCAATTGAAAATCATAATCATCGAGGTCAAACGTCATAAAAAATTCTATTGAAAATAATTAAATGGCTCTATATACTTACCGGAACCTTAAACAACAAGTTTATCGTTTAACATTGTTTAGTTAAAACCCGGCTGAGCTTGCATTTACGCAATTTCCTGAAGAGGCGGAGCGTTTTCGGCCGGCAGGCATGGACATTACAAAGGGAGTTTGAAACATGAAGAAACAAGAAATAATCGGTTTTGCAGCGATGATGATGGCGACGGCTGTTTTGCTTCTCTCCGCCGCAGCCGGAGCCGCAGCACAGGGGCGTTACGTCGGGCAGCTTTCGCGTTCGGACGTAGATAACATAATACGGCGGCTGGAAGATAGCGGCGATGAGTTTCGGCGGGATTTTCTGCGGGAGCTTGACCGAAGCGGACTGAGCGGTTCGCAGAAGAGAATTTATCGCAATCAGGTAGATTTTTTCGAAAATGCTACTGACCGTCTGCGCAGCGATTTCGACCGGCAAAATTCCTGGTGGGAAAGCCGTAATCAGGTGCGGAATGTGATTTCCGCAGCCGTTCCGCTCAATAATACAATGAATGCGATATCCTTTCGGCGAAACGTTGAACGGCAATGGAACCGGCTCCGAAACGATATAAATAAACTTGCTGACACCTACGACCTTCCCGGAATCGGAGGCGGCGGCTGGAATGGCGGCGGCTGGAATCCCGGCAATCCCGGCAATGCCGTAACTCCGCCGGCATGGGCACAGGGAACCTTCTACGGAACGGCTCCTAACGGTTCACAGATAACCTTGACAATCGGCAGCGACGGGTCAGTCATTGCGTTTATCAACGGAGTCCGCAGTTACGGCACCTATACACGCGGCAATATGCTGGTTATTGACGGTAATACGTCACGCGTTGTCCGGACGAATGTCGGGATCAATACTGTCAGCACAATGAACGGTGAAACAATCGCTTACAGCCGTAATAACTGGGGAGGCGGCAATCCGGGCGGCGGAAACGCTCCGGATTGGGCGATAGGCACATTTCGCGGCCGCAGCCCGGTTGACGGAAGCTGGATTACTTTGACTATCGGAAATAACGGAAATGTTTCCGTCAATATCAACGGAAATGTATCTTACGGTACAATCAACGGAACGACGCTCTACATCAACGGAGCCACATCTACCGTTTATCGCCGCGGTAAGGGAATCCGTACCGTCTCGAATTCCGACGGACAGACAATCAACTACGAGCGTTTCAGATAAGGTTTGGGCACGTAGTAACCGCCGGCAACTCGCCGCAGAGGGTAAAACATGCCTTCTGCGGCGATTACTTTTACAGATAAATGCAGGATATACTTTAACTTGGGATGAAGCGGCGGCCGGAAAGTTTAATTTCAAATTTAACCAAAAAAACTTTGTTCGCCGTTGCGGCATTTATCCTGATTGTAAGCCGGAGGCCTTCGTCGCTGACGAATCCGCAATTTTGGGCAGAGGACGGTAGAAACTGGTACGCCGATGCCTTCAATCACGGCATCCTGTATTCTTTGACAACGCCGGAGGCGGGATATTTCCAGACGTTTTCACGCCTGACGGCGATAGCAAGCCTCTCGGTGCCATTGGCATATGCACCGCTGTTTTTTTACTTGACAGCAATTGCCGTACAGATATCCGTTGCGGGTTTCATAGCATCGGAAAGGCTTTCGGATCTATTGCCTGATAAAAAATGGCGTCTGGCGCTGGCATTCGGTTACCTGGCTATGCCGCATAGCTGGGAAATCTATGCAAATGTTACGAATTCGCAATGGCACCTTGCTTTGCTGGGTTGTCTTATCCTGACAGCCAAACCGCCTTCGGGAAGATCCGGCCGCATATTCGATCTTGCAGCCATTTCCATTATGGCCGTGAGCGGTCCGTTTTCATTGCTTCTGGTTCCGGTTGCTGCGGCGGTTTTATGGCGTCGTCGTGAATTTCATTATGCGGCATTGATGGGAATAACTGCCGGCGGTGCATTGCTGCAAACCTTTTCGCTGCTGTCATTTGAAAGACCGATACAACCTGAACTCGGCATTGCCCCGGAACCGCTCGCCGGCATCATTGCCCGCCATCTGGCGATTTCTCCTCTGATAGGCTCGCGAGGCTTTGAAAAATTATCCTCTACGGTCTTTTACGGACCAGCTCTCATTTATGCCGCGGCTGCTTTAAGCATTGCCGCTTTCGGATTGATTATATTGCGCGGAGGCTTTGAACTTCGCTTGCTAGGAACCTTTTCCGTTCTGATAGTAATTGCTGCTTTGATTTCGCCTGCCGTTTCGCCGGCGCCCGGTCAATGGGCATTTATGGCTGATAACGAAACGGCCATCCGATATTGGTTTATTCCGACTTTTACTCTCTATTCGGGGATTGTATACCTTTTGTCCAAAGGAAATTTACACGCGGCTGCCCGGACAGGGGCCGTAATTCTCTCATTAGCGGCAATTGCGGGAATCGCGGCAGACTTTCGACTTCCCCGTCTCACCGATTACCGCTTTCGCGATTACGCGGCAGAATTCGAGAAAGCTCCGCACGGTACAAACTACGAATTCCCGATAAATCCGAATTGGAAGATGAAACTTATCAGAAGGTAGCGCGGATTATTTGAAACTGCGTCTGATTGAGGATGGACTTTTCAATAATAAAAGTGAGACCGGTATCTTAAGATAAACTCCGGATGGTCTTTTATACGAATCGAAATAGTCCTTCTTTTACCATCCTTTTTTTCGTTTTTGGGATAGTAACCCAAAAGGTAACGATTATCAATGACTTTGAGAATGTTTAAATAAACATTCATGGCGTCTTCGGGCTTTTCTATATAGTCAGCATAACCACCGGACAATTCCGCCAAACGAAACATGCCGGTTTGACCTGCTACCATTAATTCGGTTCTATAAGGAAGAAGTCGATTTATTATCAAGGGCATGTTCGACTCTGAATTCCACTTATAAAACCGATTGAGTTCCAGCATGTGATTTTTAACCATTTCATACTGGTCCTTTTTCGACGCTCCGTAAAGACGGGGTCCCATTATTACCGGATAGATTGTCGCCTGCGACCGCTCGACGGCTTCCCGAAGATCTGCAAAACCGTAGCTGGCTATTACTTTCTTTCCGGTCATGTATCTAAGTCCGTTATTCCAGAGTGTATCAAATGAAACCGGGTAAGGTGTTTCCTGATCGGGTTTAAGCCATGCGAATTGAGTGCCGTCGGCCTGGAAGATTACGATTTTCTGTCCCTGGAGCGTCTCCAGCAATTCATTTAAAGCTGCGAGCAAGGCGTCGGTCTCGTTACCTGTTCCATGCTCTTTTGCAAGTTGCAAAGTATCGAGTCTGTTCTTTAATAAAACTTTATTGTCTGTAAAATCCTGCAACAATTGGATTTCTGCAGTTGCAATTGCCATCCTGTCACGGGTGCCGAGAAGATCAACCATTTTTTTGGCACCTTCAATATAAGCCGAAAGATTCGGCCCGAACCAGGTAGAGTTATCTATTATCAGGAGTATCCAACGATCTACCGAATCATTACGACCGGCGGCGAAGACATCAATGGATTGTGGAACGCCATCTTCCAAAATAATAAAATCTTCTTTTTTTAGACCCGCAATAAGATTTCCAGCCTGGTTGTAAACCGTAGCATCTGCAATTATGAGGTCAGTATCAATATGAACTTCTTCGTCATTTTGAATTTTGTCAGCATTTTTTGTACCGGGGTCGGGGGTTTTATTGCGTTTTTCGTATTTTTTGAGACTGGAGCCAAATTCGTCACGTTTGGCATCTGACGATTTTCCGGTGTTTTGCTGATTTTGAGCATTGAGGATTGCTGAGACAAGCAACAAAATAGAAAGCAGCAAAAAAGCGGAGACTTTGCGGAGCCGGAAGATCATGGGAAATTTGCGAAACTGTATTAGGATTCAATAAATATGGCTAATTCAGCCATCCATCATTCTTTACCGGAAAATCCTATGAAGACGAAAGCACATGCTGTTAAATAGAAAACCCCTGCATTCGAACAATTCCAAAAAAGATGATACAAGAAAAAAGTTTGTCAGAGAGTCGCAATACTACTGGCAACTATCCACTTTGCTGGCAAGCCTACAGGCTGAATATTGAGTATAGACTGCAAGGGATTCCTCAGGGTCGGGATACGACAAAAAGTTATAGTCAATTAAACATTGTTCAGCCCATCCTCTTGCTCTTGAACATTCATCCGGGTTGGTTGGAATACAAGTCCTAATAGCTTTTTGAAGCAGGTTGAGTTCTGACTCGGCAAGCTGCGTACGACGACTAATCATGCAGTCACTGTAACAACCCTGCGGCGCACCAGGTTGATTACACTCATCATAGCAACTTGTAGGAATGCCATAGAAGTAGCTATAACGGGCGATCTCATAGTTAGCGTTCGCGTTATACCAGTCTGTAAATGCTTCGTCGCATGTGGAAGCGCCGGCACAAGTAGAAAACCATTGCGTGGAGAAAGCCAAAGCTATCAATATCGCAATAAAAGAAAAACGAGGCCAAAATATTTATAAGGTTTGCTTCGCATTTTCAACCCCCCCCCCCCCCAANAAAATTTGCAAAGATTATATGACTTTGTGGGGGGGGGTCAATACTTTTTTTAAATTTTAGGTTTGACGAAACAAAGTTATTTGATTTGGTGCCGGAGGTCGGACTCGAACCGACATGGGAAGTGAATCCCGCCAGATTTTGAGTCTGGTGCGTATACCAATTTCGCCACTCCGGCCTGCGGAAGAGCGGGAAAGGTTAGATTCTAAAACGCGCCGCCGGGGAAATCAAGAAGCGGGGCGGTTTCGGTTCAAGAGGAAAGGCGATTCAGGGCTCAATCAGCATCGTGACGGTCAGCCTTCGCTTTGCTCCGTCCAGAAAATCCTCGATGTCGCGGGCGACCCGCTCTTCCGTTAAATTGCTCTGGATTTCTGCGGCGACTTCTTCGAATCGCGGAATGATGCGGCCGGGATAACGACGGCGAAAATCCGGCAAGTATGTTTCAATGTAATATTTGCGGAGATCTTCCTGTGTAATTACGACAAATGAGCGAAAGCGGAAATCCACGTATTTTTCTATTGCTACCCGCTGTGAGATCAGATTCTCGAAATTATCATCTTTAACGGATGAAAAGCCGACGAGCCGCAGCCGCCGCTCAAAGTCGGCGGTTGACGCAAAGCGTGACAGCAAATCAGCGATTTTGTCCTTTATCTCCTTATCGGTCGGCGCGGTTCGGGGCAGCCGCTCTGCTTCAAGGGCGAAAATACGCTGATCAATTTGCAGGAGCAATGCCCGCCGGAGATCTTCCGGACGCGGAGGATTAAGAGGGACGCCGGGCTGAAGCGCCAATTGCCAGAGAAGGTCGGAGTAGGTTATCAACTCCGTGCGGGCGCCGTCGCTGACGGTGGCAACTGTTTTATCTACAACAACTTGTGCCGAAACGCCGTTTATCGCTGCGGCTGCAATCGCAAAAAATATTAACAGAAATGCCAGGCGATAATGCTTTTTCACAGAAAAAAATTGTAACCGATAGATGCTTGTTTTGTCCTTGCGGGATTGCCGCAAACGCCAAATGTTACAAAGATTGTGTTTGTAGAAGGGGAAAACGGTGTTAAAACTATTGACAAACAAAGCAAAAAATCTTTTAATCTATTTGGAAGTTCGGGAGCTTCCGCCTGCTTCTCCGGGTAATCTCCTCCTAAGCGTCTTCTCTGTTTCCCAACGGCCGCTAAACATCAAGACGGTTATCAGAATGCCACTACAGTCCGCAGCCAAACCTTACACAAGAAGCACCCAGTTAACGGCCTCTACCGGTGATGCCGCGGCAGAAATTCGTTTTATTTCCGACCTCGGCCGGAGTCTTCTGTTTACGGTGCATCCGAAAAAAGTAGCCTGCCGTGTGGCAGATGCTATCCAGAACGGAGTCGGGGCCGAATTATGCGCTTTTGTTGCCGAGCTGGAGAACATCGGAATAATCAGCTGCGCATTCGATAAAAAAGGCGAGATAGTCTCTGATTTTCTTAACCGCACACAGCTTGAGAAATGGCTTGACCTGCTGCCGCCGCAAATCGGCTATCTCGAGGAAAACAAAGGCTCGTTTTTATTAACGGGCGACATGCACTCTGCGGAATATGTTTCGCCGCTTCACATAAACGGAGAAGTTAAAGGAGCAATAGTTGTTGGTTTTGCCAATAAAACTGATTTTTCCGAAGGCAAGGCAAGCCTGATAGATGCGGCGACGCAAATGGCGGCAATGAGCGTCAACCTCTCGGCGCATTATGAAGCCGCGATAAATAATTCAGTAACGCAAGCCCGCGAGGAACACCGGCGGTTTACCGAGGCAATTCTCGATGCGCTGCCGGTTTCGCTATACGTTGTTGACCGCGATTACAGAATCGTAACCTGGAATCGGCATCGCGAAATCGGAGTACAGGGAATCCCGCGCGATTCGGCTATCGGCCGCAATGTTTTCGAAGTATTGGCCCGTTATCCGGAGGGACGCGTCCGGCAGGAATTCGAGCGGGCTTTTCGCACCGGCCGGATAGAGAGAATCGAACAGCAAACGGTTGCCGAGGATGGTTCGACCAAGCACTGGCTGGTCAGCAAAGTCCCGATGAAAGATCCCGAAACGGGTGAGGTAACGCATGTAATTACAGTAGGCGAAGATGTTACGATGCGCGTCGAGGCGATGCATGCCGTTTCACGTGCGGAAAAATTGGCAGCGGTTGGCCGGCTGGCGGCCGGCGTGGTGCATGAAATCAACAACCCTCTGGCCACGATTGCCGCCTGTGCCGAGGCGCTCGAGCAAAGAGCTAAGGAAGGCGCTTTCGAGGGCTGCGAAGCTGCCGATGACGTGCAGGAATATCTCGGCCTGATAAAAAGCGAGGCATTCCGCTGTAAATCAATAACGACCGGTCTGCTGGATTTCAGCCGTGCCAGAACAGGAAACCGAATCCCGATAGATATAGGCGAAATACTGCGTTCCTCTGCCAATCTGGTCTCGCACCAAAAGCGCGGAGAGAATGTGCTGATAGAGCTGGAAATTGCAGATGACATACCGCAGGTCAAGGCCGACGGAGGGCAGATTCAGCAGGCCGTCATCGCGCTTGCGACCAATGCGATTGATGCCATGCCGGATGGCGGAACGCTCACGTTTCGGGCATATGGACAGTCAAAGAGCGTCGCAATCGAAGTTGAAGATACGGGCATCGGGATACCGCCGGACGATATGTCGAAAATTTTCGAACCTTTTTTTACGACAAAGGAAGTCGGGAAAGGCACAGGTCTCGGGCTGGCGGTCTGTTATGGAATTATCACCGACCATTCCGGACGCCTCAGCGTCCGCTCAACGGTCGGAAAAGGTACGACGTTTACTATTTTGCTGCCGATAACGGATTGAAGAAATATAACCTCAGCCGCCGTTTCCTCACTTCAGGCGGCCCAAATCCTCAAAAAATTCTCCCAAACCTGATATGGCCAAACTCCTCGTTGTAGATGATGAAAGAAATTTAAGAATGGTGATTCAGAAAGAACTCTCCCGTCAGAATCACCACGTAGAGACTGCCGAAGACGGTGAAGAAGCCTGGGCACGCCTCGAATCCGAGGATTTTGATGTCCTTTTGTGTGACATCAATATGCCGCGGCTGGACGGAATAGAATTGCTCCGCCGGTTACGGAATAAGGCGCCAAATCCGCCGGAAGTAATAATGCTTACCGGACAGGGAACCGTAGAGACGGCTATCGAGGCAATGAAGCTCGGGGCTTACGATTATCTGACCAAGCCGTATCGGATAGCCGAGCTGTCAGCGCTTGTAGTCGCCGCGGCGGAAAAATACAGGTTGAAGATTGATAACCAGCGGCTCCGCGCGCAGCTGGAAAGAGCAAGCGGAGGATTGCCGGAAATAGTAGCCGAATCGCCGCAGATGAAAGAGGTTTTGCGTCTGGTGCGCCGCGTCGCACCGACGGACACTTCGGTTTTGATTACGGGCGAATCAGGCACCGGAAAAGAACTTATTGCACAGGCAATACACCGGCTAAGCCCGAGAAAAGATAAACCTTTTATTGATCTAAACTGTGCCGCTTTGCAGGATACGCTGCTGGAATCGGAACTTTTCGGCCACGAAGCGGGCGCATTTTCCGGTGCAAGAACCCGTAAACTCGGACTGTTCGAACTTGCCGACGGCGGCACGCTTTTTCTCGATGAAATAATGGAAATGCCTTCGCAGTTGCAATCCAAATTGCTCAGGGCATTGGAAACACGCAGCTTTTTCCGGGTCGGCGGCGTTAAAAAAGTAGAGGTTGACGTCCGGCTGATAGCGGCAACCAATCGCGACCCGCAAAAAGCTATCTATGACGGAGTATTCCGTGCAGATCTGATGTTTCGAATCAACAGTTTTGAAATCAACATTGCGCCGCTCCGCGAGCGTCGTGAAGACATAGAGCCGCTTGCCCGACATCTTTTGCAAAAAATCGCAGGTCCGAATCCGCCATACCTGACGCCTCAGGTGCTGGAGGCTTTGCGGGCTTATTCCTGGGCGGGCAACGTCCGGCAACTGCGCAATTGCCTCGAGCGTGCCGCTTTGCTTGCAGACAATGGCCGTATCACGATCAAGGAGCTGGCACCCGAGGTGATTTACCGTCGCGAAGGAGCAAGCGTCGCGGTCAATTATTCTCCGCAGAATACGGCTGCGGTTTCGTCGTTTCAAAATGCTGCTCCGACAAGCCTTCGGGACGTCGAACGCCAGCAGATTCTCAATGCACTGGAAAAAACCGGCTGGCATCGCGGGAAAACCGCCGAATTGCTGGGCATTTCTCCGTCAACGCTCTATCGAAGACTGCGCGAATACGATCTGGAAGCGCGCCTTTCAAAATAGTTTCGATTATGCCGCTTTGTCGTCTGCTGTCTGTGATTTTTTGTCTGGCCGCGATTACGGACATCGCCGCTGCACAGGCACGCATTGCAGGCCGCATCGTTGAGGTAATAGACGCAAGGACCTTTGTCCTGGAGACAGGGGCAACCCGCATGGCGGCATCGGTCCGCTCTATCCGGACGCCCGCTCCGGGTCATCCGCTTTATAACGCAGTCCGCGAACATTTTTCGCGGCTGGTATTGGGGAAAAATTGCGAATTCCAGCCGATTGCACTTGCTTACGGCTCGGGAAATTCAAACATGCCCGCAGAAGGGCGGCTTTTTATCGGCGGCATAAATATCGCCGGTCAAATGATCCGCGACGGTGCGGCCGTTTACGATCCGCGCGGCCTTTCGGCGAATGAAACGGCAGAATTTGAACAGTTGCAAGACCTTGCACGCGCAGAGAGGCGCGGCGTCTGGGCATATCCGGATGCGGCGGAGAAGCTGATTGATGCGGCTGCCTTTGCGGCAGAGGAAGCAGGCAGTCCGCTGGATGCTTATCTTCAATTGCTGAGGCAGGCCGCAGGCGGAGCTCTGCCGGATGCCGCGTCCTCGGGGCGAAATGCTGCGGATTCGGCCTCTTCCGTAATATCACTTTGGCAAGCCAAAGGCTCAGCCACAGGTGAATTTTCAGCATATTATGATCGCGGAATCCGGCGCGGTTTTACGGCAACCGGAGCTGTCCCGTTGGAACTATTTCAGGCGCGCGGCATTCGTGCGGCTTATTTTCGGACAATGTTTTTATACAGCGGATCTCCGGCCGAATTTGAAGATACCGCATATGCTCTTGCCTTTCTTATTTCAGGGGATGATTATCGTTTTTCCGAAACGACGAATCTGGAAATAATCGCCGATGGGCAAAAACTTCCGATCGGCGTCCCGCTGCGCCTTGCACGACGCACGTCCGATGGTACCGAAGAGGTGCTTTTTTATGCGCTCTCGCGGCAGACACTGTCTCGTCTGGCTTCGGCACGCCGGCTCGGACTCAAAATATCGCGCTATAACGGTTCGATTGCCGGAGCGGCCATTCCGGCCATCGGACGACTGCTGGAAATTACAAAATAATCTGACAGAAACCCGTCTTACCGGATTTATCGCATAAAATTGCTTAGCTTCGGGGGCGGTTCGGGGTTATAATACCCGCGACTATGAGCGAACCGATACTTGTTGCAAAGCGCGAAGAGAATGAGTATTACCTTTTGCCGCAGATGGCCAACCGCCACGGCGTAATCACTGGTGCTACCGGCACGGGAAAAACCGTTACGCTGCAGCGGCTTGCAGAAGAATTTTCGCGACGCGGCGTGCCGGTTTTTATGGCCGATATCAAGGGCGACCTGACCGGCGTAAGCCAACCCGGCGGCCAGAATCCCAAGGTGCTGGAGCGCCTGAAAATGCTGGGAATGGAAAACGCTGCCTTTGAAGGTTTTCCCGTAACGCTCTGGGACGTTTTCGGCCGACAGGGACATCCGCTGCGGGCAACCATATCGGAAATGGGACCGCTCCTGCTCGCCCGCATCCTTGAACTCAATGACACGCAGGAGGGCGTGCTTTCGCTCGCATTCAAGGTTGCCGATGACAATGGCTGGTTGCTGCTGGATCTGAAGGATCTGCGGCTGCTTTTGCAATACATTGGCGACAATACGGCAGAATTTACTACTCAGCTTGGTAATGTTTCCAAAGCTTCGATCGGAGCGATACAGCGCGGGCTGCTGCAACTGGAGCAGCAGGGCGGCGCCGTTTTTTTCGGCGAACCCGCCGTAAGGCTGGATGATATGATGCAAACCATCGGCGGCCGCGGCGTTTTGAATCTGCTGGCCGCGGACGAGTTGATAAATGCGCCCAAGCTCTATTCCACATTTCTGCTCTGGCTGCTCTCGGAGCTCTTTGAAACGCTTCCGGAAGCAGGCGACCTGGATAAACCAAAATTCGTCTTCTTTTTCGATGAGGCTCATCTGCTTTTCAATGATGCTCCGACTGCCCTGGTGGCAAAAATAGAACAGGTTGTCCGCCTGATAAGGTCCAAAGGGGTCGGCGTTTATTTTGTAACACAAAGCCCGGCCGACATTCCGGATAAAGTTCTGGCTCAACTTGGTAACCGCATCCAACACGCATTGCGTGCCTATACGCCGAAAGAGCAGGAAGCCGTCCGCGTGGCCGCAAAAAGTTTTCGCGAAAATCCGGACCTGGATACCGTAAAAGCGATCTCCGAACTCGGAGTGGGCGAGGTGCTGATCTCAACGCTCGATGCAAAAGGCGTCCCGACCATCGTTGACCGCGCTTTTGTCATTCCGCCGGCCGGCCGGATCGGGCCGATTACGCCCGAGCAGCGACAGCAGCTAATCGCCGGCTCCATCGTGGCCGGAATTTATGAAAAAGCGATAGACCGCGAATCTGCCTATGAAATCCTCTCCGCTGAGGCCGAGCAGAAAAAACAAGCAGAACAGGCCGCAATCGCAGCCGCCGAAGCCGAAAAACAACGCATCGCGGAAGAAAAGGCTTCACGCGCGGCCGCCCGCAACCCCGATTCATTTATGGAAACCGTCGGAAAATCAGTCGCCCGTTCGGCCAGCTCTGCCATCGGCCGCCAGATCGGTTCGCAGATAGTCCGCGGCATACTCGGCGGTATCTTCGGCAGCTCACGCAGAAAATCCGGCTGGTTCTGAAAACCAAGCGGTTTTTTCAACTTAATCAGGCCACTGCCAAATAATCTGCCGCTTCCCGCAAACAACACGGTGACATTTGGCATGCCCCGTCGGATTACTGATAAAATCACTTTCCCTGACTATTTCTGCATACGAAACTTTTTGTAAAAAAAAACAATGCCGCGAAAAAAATCAAACGCTAATTCAAAACGCCCGATAGAATCCTACGAGCATCGGGACAAGGAGCGCATCAACAATCCGCCCGTCGGCCTCGTTTCGCCTGAGACCGACCCGGACGAAATTATTACCCGGCATGTATTGTGCAGAAACGGTACCTTATCGGTTATGACTTGAGAGCGTAGTTAAGACACGATTTCCCGGGCAGATGATTAAATGCCAATAGTGATGTTAAAAATGTTGAAAGATATGACCACTGAAAACGATATCGAAAAAGCCTTGCTGGAAAAGATGGTTAATCTCAAATATATTCATCGCGAGGATATTCGCGACAAATCAGCTTTGGAGCGGAATTTTCGCGAGAAATTTGAGGCTCTCAATAAAGTCAGTTTAAGCGATAAAGAGTTTGACCTTCTGCTGAACAGTATTGTCTCGAATGATGTCTTTGCCTGCTCGGAGCGGCTTCGCACCCGCAACACCTTCATGCGGGAGGACGGCACCCCGCTGCATTACCAGCTGGTGAACCTCCAGGATTGGTGCAAGAACACCTTTGAGGTGGTCAACCAGCTGCGCATCAACACCCGCTCGAGCTTTCACCGCTACGACGTAATCTTGCTCGTGAACGGACTGCCGTTGGTACAGATCGAGCTGAAGACGCTCCAGATCAACCCACGCAGGGCCATGCAGCAGATTATCGAATACAAGCAGGATCCCGGCAACGGTTATACCAATACGCTTTTAAGCTTTGTGCAGCTGTTCATTGTAAGCAACCGCAGCGCCACCTGGTACTTTGCCAACAACAACGCCGGACATTTCCGCTTCGACTCCGATGAGCGCTTTCTGCCCATCTACCAATGGGCAACGCCGGACAACAAAAAAGTGACCCACCTCGACTATTTCGCCGAGGCATTCCTCGCCAAATGCACCCTGGCCGAGATGCTGAGCCGCTACATGGTTCTGATCCAGACCGAGCACAAGCTCATGATGATGCGCCCTTATCAGATCTATGCGGTGAAGGCCATCGTAGATTGCATTCAGCAACACCGCGGCAACGGCTACATCTGGCACACCACCGGCTCCGGCAAGACGCTTACCTCCTTTAAGGCTTCGACCCTCCTGAAAGACGATCCTAGCATCGAAAAGGTGCTTTTTGTGGTGGACCGCAAAGACCTCGACCGTCAGACCCGCGATGAATTTAACCGTTTTCAGCCCGGCTGTGTGGAAGAAAACACAAACACCGAAACGCTGGTTACGCGCCTCAGTTCCCGTGATTATGCCGACAAGGTGATCGTTACCACCATCCAAAAACTCGGCCTGGCGCTGGATGCCGACCACCGCAAGGAATACCGCAAGCGTCTCGAGCCCCTACGGCATAAGCGCATCGTCTTCATTTTCGACGAGTGCCACCGTTCGCAGTTTGGCGAAAACCAGCGGGCCATTCGCGAGTTTTTCCCAGAGGCACAACTCTTCGGCTTTACCGGGACGCCCATCTTCGAGCAAAACGCCAACTACAAGACGATCGAGGGCGAGCAGGCCCGCATGGTCACCACCGCCGACGTCTTCGGCAATCAACTCCACGCCTACACCATCACCCACGCCATCGACGACGGCAACGTGCTGCGCTTTCATGTGGACTACTTCCAACCCGAAGGCGCGCCCGTCAGGCCCGGCGAAACGCTCGCCAAGCAAAAGGTGGTCGAGGCCATCCTGGAAAAGCACGATGCCGCCACCAACCACCGCCGGTTCAACGCGCTGCTTGCCACCGCCGGCATTGACGACGCCATCGGGTACTACAGGCTGTTCCGCGAGATCCAGGCCCGCCGGCTTGAGGAAGACCCCGACTTTCAGCCGCTCAACGTGGCCTGTGTCTTTTCCCCGCCGGCGGGTGGCAACCGCGACATCGCACAGCTTCAGGAAGACCTGCCCCAGGAGCAGCTCGACAACCGCAAAGATCCAGACAAGAAACGGGAAGCGCTCAAAAACATCATCGAGGAATACAACGCCCGCTACGGCACCAACTTCTCGCTGGATACCTTCGACCTCTATTATCAGGACATCCAAAAGCGCATCAAAGACCAGAAGTACCCGAACCGCGACCTGCCGCACGCGAAGAAGATTGACCTCACCATTGTGGTGGACATGCTGCTCACGGGCTTCGATTCGCAGTATCTGAACACGCTGTACGTGGATAAGAACCTCAAGCACCACGGCCTGATCCAGGCCTTTTCGCGCACCAACCGCGTGCTCAACGACTCCAAACCCTACGGCAACATCCTCGACTTCCGCGCCCAGAAGGAGGCCGTGGACGAGGCCATCACGCTTTTTTCAGGCGAGTCCTGCGAGCGTGCGAGCGAGATCTGGCTGGTGGACCCGGCCCCGGTGGTGGTGGGCCAGCTCTCCGAGGCGGTGCAGAAGCTCCAGGAGTTCATGCAGTCCCAGGGGCTGGAATGCCGGCCTGAGGAGGTGGCCAACCTCAAGGGCGACGAGGCCCGCGCGGCCTTCATCAACCACTTCAAGGAGGTGCAGCGCCTGCGCACCCAGCTCGACCAGTACACCGATCTGGACGAGGAGAACCGCACCCGGATCGAAAACGTATTGCCCAACGATACCTTGCGCGCATTTCAGGGCGTCTATCTGGACGTAGCCGCCCGGCTCAAAGCCGGGCAGGGCAAGGCCGCTGACCCCGCCGACCCCGTTCAGCAGCTTGATTTCGAGTTTGTGCTGTTCGACTCGGCGCTCATCGACTACGACTACATCATGAGGCTCATCGAACGCTTTAGCTCCAGGGAGCCGAAGAAGCAGAAGATGACCCGCGACGAGCTGATCGGGCTGCTGCGCAGCAACGCCAAGTTCCTCGACGAGCGCGAGGAGATCATCGAGTATGTGAACACCCTGAAGGAGGGCGAGGGCCTCAGCGAGCAGCAGATCCGCGCCGGGTACGAGCGCTTTAAGGCCGAGAAATACGCGCGAGCCGTGGCCGAGATCGCCGCCCGGCACGGCCTGGCGCCCGAGGCGCTGCAGGGCTTCATCGACGGCATCCTGCACCGGATGATCTTCGACCCGGACGCGCTCACCGAGCTGCTCGCCCCGCAGGGGCTGGGCTGGAAGGCGCGGGCGAAGAAGGAACTGGAACTGATGGAAGACCTTACACCGCTCTTGCGCAAGCTCGCGCAGGGCAAGGAGATTTCAGGATTGGAAGTGTATGAGCAATGAGCGGTAAAGCAGACAAGAAGAAGCCATTGGTGCCCCGCCTGCGCTTTCCCGAGTTCCGCGACGCCGGACCGTGGGAGGTGAAGCGCGTTGGATATTTTTTGACCGAAAGTCGAATCGATGGGTCAACTGGTGACATTGCCAAGAAACTTACCGTAAAGCTATGGGGCGGTGGTGTTGTCTCCAAAAACGAATACCTGCCAGGGAGTCCCAACACAAAATACTATCGACGAAAAGCGGGGCAATTTATATACAGCAAACTTGACTTCCTAAATGGTGCTTTTGGAATCATTCCATATGAACTTGACGGATACGAATCAACGCTTGACCTGCCGTCATTCGACTTCACCAAAGCTATTGTTCCGCGATTTTTTCTTGAATATGTCAGACGCCCACAGTTCTATAAAAAACACGGCGAACAAGCCGACGGAAGCAGGAAGGCCAAACGCATTCAGGTCGATTACTTTCTAGACCTTTATGTGGCTGTTCCGTGCTTAGCCGAACAACAAAGAATCGCCGACTGCCTGTCATCGCTGGATGAGCTGATTGAGCTGGAGGCGAAGAAGCTCGAGGCCCTCCAGGCCCACAAGAAAGGGCTGATGCAGCAGCTCTTCCCCCGCGAGGGCGAAACCACCCCTCGCCTGCGCTTCTCCGAGTTCCGCGACGCCGGGCCGTGGGAGGTGAAGCGGTTGGGGGAGTTGTATCGGTTTATTCCAACGAATTCGTTCTCAAGGGAACAGCTAACGTATGAGTCAGGCACAATAAAAAACATCCATTACGGTGACATTCATACCAAGTATCGTGCCCTGTTTGATGTCGAGCGGGAACACGTGCCGTTTTTAATTGGCAACGGAGTAAATGAAGACTTTGATGACGAGCGCTTTTGTGTCCCCGGAGATGTCATTTTTGCTGATGCGTCGGAAGATCTGGACGACATCGGTAAAGCGATTGAAATTGTAAATATTGGTTCCCATAAAGTAGTGGCAGGTCTGCATACCTTACATGCTAGGCAATTAGCGGAGGATTTGGTAATCGGATTTGGGGGATATCTTTTTCAATGCAATGCTATCCGTGAGCAGATTCGAAAGCAGGCTCAGGGAGCCAAGGTGCTCGGTATCTCAGCAACGCGCCTGAAAAGTATCAAACTCTTTGCTCCAAGAAAGCCCGAACAACAAAAAATCGCCGACTGCCTGTCGTCGCTGGATGAGCTGATCGAGCTGGAGGCGAAGAAGCTCGAGGCACTCAAGACCCACAAGAAAGGACTGATGCAGCAGCTATTTCCGAATTATGATTTATGAATTATGAGTTATAAGATGCCCGGAGGCGCGCAGGATTGAAAAAAAGAAACCATCGACTTAACCATTTACCATTTACAATTTACAACTACTGACATGACAGAACGTGACCAAATCCGCCTGGGCAAGACGCTCTGGGGCATTGCAGACACCTTACGCGGAGCGATGAACGCCGACGACTTCCGCGACTACATGCTGGCCTTTCTCTTTTTGCGATATCTCTCGGACAGCTACGAGCAGGCCGCCAAACGGGAATTGGGCCGGGATTGGCCGCAGCTTCCCGAAGGCGACCTGCGTTCGCCGCTGGCGGTGTGGTACGAAAAGAACCCGGACGACGTCCCGGACTTCGAGAACCAGATGCGCCGCAAGGTTCACTACGTCATCAAACCCAAATACCTCTGGACCAGCATTGCCGAGATGGCCCGCACCCAAAATAAAGATCTGCTCCGCACGCTGCAAGAAGGCTTTAAGTTCATCGAGAACGAATCCTTTAAGAGCAGTTTCCAGGGGCTGTTCTCGGAGATCAACCTCGACTCGGACAAACTCGGCAAAACCTACACCCAGCGCAACGAGCGGCTTTGCGTCATCATAGCGCGGATCGCCGAAGGCCTGGCGGAGTTTCCCCACGAACGCGATCTGCTGGGCGATGCCTACGAATACCTGATCGGACAGTTCGCCGCCGGGAGCGGCAAAAAAGCCGGCGAGTTCTACACCCCGCAGCAGATCTCGAGCATCCTCTCGGGCATCGTCGTTTTAGACGCCCAGGACCCCGCCAACGGCAAGCGTGCGAAGCTCGGCAACGTGCTGGATTTCGCCTGCGGCTCGGGCTCGCTGCTCCTAAACGTGCGCCGCCTGATGGGCAAGAACGGCGTGGGCAAGCTCTACGGCCAGGAGAAGAACATCACCACCTACAACCTGGCACGTATGAACATGCTGCTGCACGGCGTGCGCGATTCCGAGTTCGAGATCTTCCACGGCGATACGCTCACCAACGAGTGGGAGCTCCTGCGCGAAGAGAACCCGGCCAAGAAGATCGAATTTGACGCGGTGGTGGCCAATCCGCCTTTCAGCTACCGCTGGGAACCAAGCGAAGCACTGGCCGAGGACTTCCGCTTCAAGGGCTACGGACTGGCACCTAAATCGGCGGCGGACTTTGCTTTCCTCCTGCATGGCTTCCACTTCCTGCACCGCGAAGGCACGATGGCCATCATCATGCCGCACGGGGTGCTCTTTCGCGGCAATAACGAAGCCAGGATCCGGAAGAAACTACTGGAAGACAAGCACATCGACGCGGTCATCGGCCTGCCGGCGAACCTGTTCTATTCCACCGGCATACCGGTCTGCATCCTGGTGCTCAAAAAGTGCAAGAAGTTCGACGACGTACTATTTATCAACGCGGCGGAACACTACCAGAAAGGCAAACGGCAAAACGTGCTGCTGCCCGAACATGTGGACAAGATCATAGAAACCTACCAGCACCGCAGGGAGGAGCCGCACTATTCGCGGCTGGTAAGCCATGAGGAAATCGAGCAGAACGACTTCAACCTGAACATCACCCGTTATGTCAGCACAGCCAAAGCGGAGGAAGATATAGATTTACTTGCAGTCAATGCCGAGTTGGCCGACCTGGCGAATAAAATACAGGAATCAACCCGGCGACATAATAAATTTCTCAAAGAAATTGGTTTACCATTGCTCACTAAATAACCATTAAGGAAATACCCGCGATGAAGGCTCCAAACGCCCGCCGGGAAGAAAAAGTGAATGTCATAAAAAAAAACGATGAAAGGCAGAAAGATGATAATTTAACAATGATTCTTTCTAAAACGCTTTACTTACAATAGACTGCACCGAAACGCTGTTTAAATATTGGCTGAATGCAACCGTTTTGCATTTATTTGAACATAAAAAGCGTCAGGCGGAAGGGGAGCGAGCGGGTGACGGCTGCGTTTTTGAGGCCGGCGGCTGAGGCAATTGCCAGCAGTTCGGCAGGCCGGAATGCGCGTTTGATGCTCTGAGAGCCGTCTTCGCGTACCAGAGGCGAGATTCGGAACACGGTACAAAATAGTTTGTAAAGCAAAAGGGCGGCAACGCTGCGGCGCAGGTCTATGATTAAAATACCGCGGCGGGAGACGCGTTGCATTTCGGCGAGAACGGCGGCGGCCTGTCGGTCGCTGAGGTGATGAAAAAATAGCGAGGAGATTGCGTAATCGAATTCGCCATCGGCAAAAGGCAGCCGGAAAGCATCGGCCCGGACGATGGCGGCAGAATCGATGCCGGCAAGTTTTTCATGTGCAATCTGTGCCGAGATCGGGTTCAGGTCAATCCCGAAGAGTCTTGTGCGGATTCCGTGCCTTTTCCCGAACCGCGCCGTTTCCAGCAGGAGTTCGCCCGAGCCGCACCCGACGTCCAAAAGGCTGACGAAAGGCTCACGACGCTTTGCCATCGAATGCAGTAAAGTGCGACGCAGAGCCCGGCCATCACCAAAAAAACGATTGATAAAAGCAATATCGCGAAGAAAAACGCGGTATTCTTCGGCAGTATAATCACCCGTGTCGATGCGTTCCGGCTTAAGGCTCCGCTCGCTAAGCATAATCTGAAGTCTAACAGAATTGACTGACAACGTCAGGATTGATGACTCTGCCGCCATCTGTAGCAAATAATACAATATGGTTGTACGGGACACTTCAGACGGAGTTGTGCGCCTGTTTATCGGCGTGTGATAAGTGATTAGTAAATGTTACGGACACGGCACGTGCAGGAGGAGTTCAATACTCATTCTTCCGTAATAACCGGTACTAAGGGCTGGACGCACGGCAGAGTGCTGATATTTAAAATGTGAGCGACAAATTTTGTTCGAGCATAAAAAGCGCGTGAAGTGCTGCCATGTCCCGGGCCTTTTATCCGGGGCTGAATCAACTCGCCCATTTTTCCCGTTAAAGCGGAAAATCCTTTTGTCTTTATCACGTCTCTAATCAAATCATAATCGGCTTTTACTTTTGCGTAAATCAGGGGATCATCTAAATCGAAAGTTGCAACGGCGTGGAGCAATGATGATGTTTCCGCCTGGCTTTCGAAGACGCGGCTGACAACTACAAGTTTTCGCAGCTTGGTAAAAACGTGGCTATCTTCAAATTCTTTAGCGGCGACTTCAACCGGATCGATCATTGTTATCGCCATCGTTTCTTTGACGACCAATTCACCTTTTTTATTTCTTTTGAGCGGTATTCATCGGCAAGCGGGCAGCAAACCTGAGGCGGTTAATTCTCTGATATTTCTTCATCGTCAAGCATATCAATGTATTCTGACAACTTCTGCGGCAATACGACAACGCCTAAAACGTCGCTAATAGAAATTCCTTCTTCAAGCCAATTTGAGTTTCCGCTTGTCTTCCAGCAATAAATTTTGCCGTTTGTTTCGGCGGCGAGTTTTTCGGCTTGGGAAAGTTCTTCGATATTGAAAACATCTGTCTCGAAAGCTAAAAAAAGTGTTTGCTTAATGCTCATAACTCATTTTGCTAAACTATCGTTTCAAAACTTTCGCTTTCCATTGCAAATTCGTATTGTTTAACTAATGAATCATAATCCAAAAATTGTACTCGTTTTTTGATTGCCTCAAAAGACGTTCCATCGATAATACTTTTAAACTCTTCCTTACGCGCTTTGTCGGCAACAATTAACATTCTGGTATAAAAATCTTGCAAGTCAGAATATTTGCCAAGTGAATTTTTAATATCAGCTGTTGATTCAACCTCAAAAAAACTGTTAGGCATTCCTCTTTGATTGAACCAAATAACGTCAATGGTCGAGCTTCTTTGAACAAATTTAGGATAGGAAAACGGCGGTATTTCCGCGAGCGTTCTAACTTCGCCCAGCGTTTTGTCTAAGAATCTTCGATTTTTATCTTGGTTTGGCGCAAAGGTTTGAAAATTTCTGATTTTACCGAGCGTCAGCAATAATCCTTGATAGTAATAATGGTTCGATTCCTGCACTTCCGGACTATTTTTATTTTGTGGTGTTTCCGCCAAAATGCCTTTTGCTTCGTTAGCGGCTCTGTGTGAAACAAGTCCATACAAGCCGGGCTTAATTTTGTAAATCTCTTGCGGGCGCGTTTGAACGATGCGGCGAATACTGGCGAACGGAGTTTTGGTTGTCCATTCGCAATCTTTAATTTTCAGTGTTTCCCGATACAACTGTCCCAAAGTCGCCATTCCACCCAAACGCTCTATCGTTTGTATAACGGCTTCGTGCTGTCTCATATATGTTATTTATACCACATTCCGTGTCGCTTTTTTTGGGGTGCAGGAGGAGTAATATGACACAAAGACTGCATTTATTCCCGCAAAACCCTGCCAATATGGCAGATAAAGGTATATATGAAACAGCCGATAAACATCGAACCCGAAAATCAAAAAGATTACAGCCATACACAGGCTATCGGCTATTGAAAATCTCCATACTCTGCTGCCAATTGATTACGGTCTGTTTACTGACGGATGGTTGCCTGCGTGCCTCAAGGTATTGTAAACTCGCGGGCAACTTTCGTTGATTTGGTTTTCGATGGGTATCAGCCGCAGACAGTTCATCAAATCAATTGCCGCTGCCGGTGTTGCAGCCGGTTTGGCCCCAAAGGTATATTCCCAGCGTCGCCGTCGCGTTGCCATTATCGGCGCCGGCCTTGCCGGTCTTGCCGCTGCATATCGTCTTCAGCGTGCCGGCTGGGAAGTTACCATTTTGGAATCACGGCAACGTATTGGCGGGCGTGTATTTTCATATTCCATGCCGCAGGCACCCGAGCTGATCTGTGAGCTTGGCGCGGAATGGGTCGGGGAAAGTCATGGCAGAATCAAGTCGCTCTGTTCCGATTTCGGCATTCCGCTCGTCCGTCATCAATTCGATGATTATTTATTACAAGACGGTAAGGTGTCACGTCCCGGCGAATGGGGTTTTTCTCTCAAGGCGCGCAAAGCTTTTGAGAAAATGGTTGCCGATTATGAAAAATTGACTGCTGCGGAGCGGCTTCGGCTTGACCGGAAAGATTGGTGGACACATCTGGCCGACATAGGTTTTACGCGGGAAGATCTGATACTTCGCGATTTGCAGGACAGCACGGATTTCGGTGAATCAATCCGGCATATATCTGCCTTTGCCGCTTTGGCTGAATATGCGGAATCAAGCCCGAAAAATGAAATGGATTATAAAATGGCCGGCGGCAATTCCCGTCTTGTTGCCGGATTTGCAGAACGGATCGGTGCAAAATCAATACGGACGGGCGTTGGAATTTTGCGAATCAGACAGCGCCGCGGCATCGTGCAGTTATTTTCCCGCGATGAAGCATTTACGGCTGATGCATGCATCTGCACCGTGCCGGTTGCATCATTGCGAAAAATCGAATTCGATCCGCCATTGCCGATTTCGCAGCAGCTTGCCGCCGAACGATTAACCTATGCGCGGATTTCGAAAAATTCCGTATTGTATGCCAATAGATTCTGGGGCCCGGAGAATTTTTCGATGATTACGGACCGCGCGTCACATTATTATTTTCATTCAACGCAGAATCAGCCGGGCGTGCGCGGAATACTTACGGCATATGCCATAGGTGAAAAAGCGGATATTCTCGCTTCGCAATCGGATGAAAGACGGATGAGTATGATAGCCGGCGATCTCACGGATTTCAATTCAAAAGCACCGGAGCTGGCGCTCGGCATTGCGTCCTATTCATGGCAGCGCGATGAATTCAGCGAGGGAGCATATGCCGTTTACAGACCCGGTCAATGGTTCAGTATCCGGCCTTTGCTTGCGCGTCCGCACGGCAAAGTGCTTTTTGCCGGCGAACACCTTGCGGATTGGCAAGGATTTATGGAAGGCGCGATTGAAACCGGCGAAGCTGCCGCCCGCGCTTTAATCAAATAGCCGCGCAAAGATCACAACATTTAACATCTAATTAACTTTTACTTCGCTTTCATTTAACACTTCACGGTTAGCCTTTCCTTTGCAATCAAGCAATCGGAAAAATTAAACGCAGACTTTTGAGAAAACCCGGGCCGGGAACCGTGCCGCTGTCGGCAGGCTTTCCGCAGACGGTTTTCGTCGGGCTGTCAATTTCTTTTCTATGCCTCGTTTTACCAAAGGAGTGATTATGAAACGAATTTATTTGAGCGCAATTTCAGCAATAATTGCCGGATTTATTATTGTGTCCGCGGCTTATGGCCAGGCAAACGGGACACTTTCGGGGACGGTTTTCGATCCTAACGGAGCTGTTGTTCCCGGCGTAACCGTTACGGCACGCAACGATTCTACGAATTTATCGCGGACGACCGTAACCGGTAACGACGGCCGCTGGACATTTACTCTTTTACCGGTCGGAACCTATACGCTTTCATTTGATAAAAACGGCTTCAAAAAATCGCAGACACACGCTGTCGAAGTAGAAGCGTCGGTAATCCGTACAGTCGAAACCACACTTGAAATAGGGACGACCGACGTCTATGTTGACGTAACCAGCGAACAGCCGCTGGTACAGGCCGAATCTGCGGCAATCGCACGTCAGATCAGCGGCGAGGAGGTTACAAAACTTCCGACATCGACAAGGAGTTTTACCGGATTGCTTGCGGCCGAAGCAGGTGTTTCAGCGGAACTTTCTCCCGTCGGTGTTAATGGCAATGGCAATATTTCACCATCGGTCAATGGTACCAGGACCACTTCCACAAGTCTTTTCTTCAATGGAATTGATGCCACAAACATAACAAGCAATGAGGGTTCATTAACGGACAACATAGCGCCCGCGCCGGAGACATTGCAGGAGGTCAAATTGCAGACATCGCTTTATGATGCTTCGACCGGCCGAAGCGGCGGCGGAAATTTTCAGCTTGTAACCCGCTCGGGCGGTAATGATTTTCGCGGCTCGGTTTATTATTACCTTCAAAACAAGCGATTCAATTCAAATGAATTTTTCCTGGAACAAAGCGGTAACGAAAAGCCGCGGGCAGACCGTACCGAAACAGGCTTTACGATCGGCGGACCGGTTATCAAGGAAAAATTCTTCTTTTTTGGAGGCTATCAATTTACCGATGCAAATACGGGTTTGGTCCCGACCGCAAGAACGCGGACAATACTGCCGCTTGCGCTCAGCGTGCTTGGACAAGACAGGTCAAAAGCGGCAATTGCTGCGGCTTTTAATCAGTTTAATGGATGCTCCGGCAGTAACTGTCTTACAGCCGCAGACATCAGCGACGTCGCATTTCGTATTTTCAATCTCCGCAATCCGGTTACCGGCGGATTCTATATCCCGACGATTTCCAATTTCCGATCGCTCGGAATAGTAGATCAATCCGGAACAGGCAATTATCAGTTTGGCAATTTCCCGTCCGTTACTACCCGAACTCTGCAGAGAAACAACCCGCTGGTCGAGGTAATCAGCGTACAGCCTTCAACTTTTCGTCAAAATCAGTTTACGACTAGACTGGACGGACAATTGAATTCAAACAATACACTTTCCGGCACATTCTTTTTCTCGAATTTTCCCGGACTTGATTCATTCCCCGACCCGAGCAGTATTGTCTCGCCGACGACGCTTCGCAAGGCAGACAGAAACCGGACATTGGCAATCGCCGATACGAATATCTTTAGCTCAAATTGGATAAATGAGATCCGCTTCGGATATTTCTACCTCAACAACACGCGCGAACTAACCGAAGATTTTTCCACCGGCGATTTCACCAATTCATTCATCGGGGTAAACAATCCGGCCTCGACTTTCGACACATCGCGGGCAACGACACGCCTCGGGCACTACGTAGGGCGAAATAATCTGGCTAATTTTTCGTTTGGCGGTCCGAATGATTCTTTCAATCGCCGGAAACAGGTTACATACAGCTTTGCGGACAACGTAAGCTGGACACGCGGCAGCCACAGCATAAAATTTGGCGGCGAATTCAAGCGGCACCGGTTTGATACCAACCTGCCCGAAGAGCAGGCAACAGAATTCGAAAAATTCGATTCATTCACACAACTGCTTACCGGAAACGCCACCGAAGCCGATACACAATACGGAATTACGGATAAAAGTTTTCGCTTTAGGGATTTCGGTTTTTACATTTCCGATAACTGGAAAATAAACCGCAAACTTACGTTAAATCTAGGCCTGCGTTATGAAATCTTTATGTGGCCGACGGAGAAAAACGGACGGATAGGGAATTTCGATCTGGAACCTTTTCTGCCGTGTTTCACGGCCTCGGGCGGTACAAATTCCCTTTGCGATAATCCTTCACCCGGTTTTATAGTACCCGGCAATGTCTCGCAAAGCGGAAATGCCGCGGTTGACGGAGCCGTTGCAGTAACACAAAAAGCATCAAACAAACATACCCTCAAGGGACAAGATCTCAATAATTTTGCCCCGAGAATCGGCGTTGCTTATGCATTCAATGACCGTTTCGTACTCCGGGGCGGCTATGGATTATTTTATGACCGGCCTTCTGCAGCGTTTATCAATACCGTTTTTTCAAACTATCCTTTCCTTCGCGAAGTCGAGATAACAGTTCCAAGCGGAAACGTGCCAATCGCAACAGCTTTTTCCGGCGTTCCGACCAATATCACGCTTAATCAATGGCTTCCGTTTCGGATTATCCGCGGGTCGGGAGTAAATGGCTCATATCAGATCCGTGATAATACGCCTGTTTTTGTTGATGCTCGCGGAACGCCGCAAGGGACCGGATGTGATCCGCTTACGGGTACGAACTGCATCCGCGGAAACATTGCAGAAACTTTTGAGTTTCGAGCCATAGACCGAAACTTACGGACGCCTTACATTCATCAATGGAATTTCGGCGGCCAATATGAATTTGCAAAAGGCTGGCTGGCAGAAGCCCGATATGTAGGAACTGCGGGGCGGAATCTGCTGCTGGCGCGGGCACTCAATCAAGGTTATGACCTTAATGACCCGAATACGCCGGATCATATATTCGAGCGGTTCAATCAGGCCTATGTTGCCGCCGGTTCACCAAACGGGCCGCTGAATTCAGGGACGACCGCCCGTGCACGCGGGCTCGGCCGCGCATTCGGTTTCCTGAACACAGTTACGGGCCAGACCGATCTGAATCTTTCAAGCCCGAACGGCACGATTATCAATTTTGAGGCCCGCGTGCCTATTCTCGGCTTCAATGTGCCGGAAGCGATTCTGCTTCAATCCCGGGGATATTCGGATTATCACGGCGGGCAATTCAGCCTTACCAAACGTATGTCACGCGGGCTGCAATTCAATATTGCATACACCTTTTCCAAATCGATTGACATTATGTCAAGCGATCCGGGAAGCACTGCCGGCGGCGGCAAGCCCGATGTTCCCAATACAGGATTTATCGTACAGGGAGATTCACGAAACATTAACAATAACAAAGGCCTTTCGGACTTTGACCGTACGCACAGGTTTTCTACAAATTTTGTTTGGGAGATTCCTGCCGGAAGTTCTAAAAATCCGTTCCTGACCGGCTGGGCAGTTTCGGGTTTCTTTCAGGCACAATCCGGCACGCCGTTTACGGTATTTGCCTCCGAACCGGAAGTTGGGAACGTTTCGCAGTTGACGAATCTGACGCGTGGTTCCGGCGGACTGTATCGTCTTGGATTCGGTCGGCCAAACATAATCTGCAATGCAAAGGATGCAGTCTCGAAACCTGACAAATCCAATCAAACGGTGATAAATCCGGCATGCTTTACGTCTCCGCTCGGTGGTTTCGGTAATCTGGGCCGAAATACCTTCCGCGGGCCGGCACAGCGTCGGCTGGATCTAAGCATCGCAAAAACAACGAAGATCAACGAACGCTTCAGTTTTGATCTCGGGTTCGATATCTTCAATGTTTTCAACACAATAAATTTCGCTTCACCAAACAGCGACCTGCAGGACGGGGTTGACTTCGGCGTAATAACGAACACAATCGGTGGTCCCCGCGTCGGTCAATTCCGCGCAAGGCTTCGTTTCTAAACGCCAACAATTCTATCGAGCAAGGGGAAGTAGTCTGGCGGCTCCGTAAGGTGCCGCCCTTTTTTGACAAAAACACGAATTAACAAAAATTTAACCAAACGTTAAAGATTCGATAAACAGCCACGATGTAATCTCAAATCTTCGGAAGCAAAATCGTGCGAATTCTTGCGGCAATAATGATTTTCTTATTTGCTATGCCGGCTATGCCGGCAGCCGATGCCGCGCCTACCGCCCACTTGATTGCAAAAAAAGAAATACAATCCGCTATTTATCATCCAACCTGCGGGCAAGCGGATATCGTCAAGACAGCAAATAGGGCCACACGAACCGTAACAAATGCTTTCGATTTCCTAACCGACAAATTCTATTCGGCAGATCCATTTGTCGAAGACCAAAATATCCACGGGATTGTCGGTAAGGTTTACATTGCGGCGCACAGGTTCTGTCGAATTTCGATTCCCGCAATGTATAAAGGCAATGCGATCTATTCCGGCTCTTATATCCGCCGGCTGCCGGGTCGCTCGCCTCCGCACGTCATCGCCTGATACGGGCGGCTTTGCTCCGCGGTAACCATCAATTAATCATTCTTACAACAATCAAGACCGAAAAACATCCCATTTCTTCGGTGAGACCGGAAAAGACTAAACGCTGGCGGAACATGTTCAGGCTTTACCGGCAATAAAGAGGACTATATGAAAATAACATCTAAACACCGTTTTGCTATTTTTGTCTTTGCGGCAATCATTGGTTTACTCGGGTTATTTATTTCTGCGGTTGCGCAATCAGACAGTACGCGAGTAAAAGGAATTGTCACCGATGCGGCGGGAGCTGCAATACCAGGTGCGACAATTAAAATCACAAATCTCAAAACAGGCGAAGAGCGGAGCGTCATTACACGCGCCGACGGGAGTTATCAAATTGTTCAGTTGCGGCCGGCAGAGTATCGTCTGGAGGCAGAAGCTTCAAACTTTCAAAGCGCAGTTCGTGAATCCGTACAACTCCTTGTAGGACAGGAAATCAACTTAGATTTTGTTCTTCAGGCTAAAGGTGTAACGGCGGAGGTAAACATCACCGCAGGCAGCGATGTGGTTATAAACACATCTTCGGCCAGTATGAGCGTTAACGTTAATCCACGGGAGGTCGCGGAATTGCCTCTCAATGGACGACAGGTTTCACAACTTTATCTGCAGGCTCCCGGAGCGGTAAACAGCGGTTCGGGAACTTTCGGCGACATACGTTTCAATGCAAGAGCGGTAGAGCAGAATATTATAAGATATGACGGAATTGAGGGCACAGCCGTAATTGACGCCAGCCCGGGAAATCTTAATGGTGAAATCGCCTCTCCTTTTCGCCTGCAATCCAGCCTTGAAAATGTCCAGGAATTCCGCGTCGAATCGAGTAATTATCCAGCGGAATTCGGTACCGGTACGGGCGGTCAGATAAGTCTGATTACGAAATCTGGAGGAAATGAATTTCGCGGATCCGTTTTTGAATATATTCGCAATGACCGGCTCGACGCAGCAAATTTCTTTGACAATATTGCGGGCAGTAAATCTCCGCTTCGGCTAAATCAATTTGGCGCTTCGCTTGGCGGGCCGATAGTCAGGAAGAAATTTTTCTTTTTTGGCAGTTATGAAGGATACAGGCTGCGTGCGGGTGTTAATTCCGTAGAGGCGGTGCCGGGCGATATATCCCGCATTTGTGCTCCGCCGATAGGTGCCGGCACGGCAAATTGCCGGGAGACGATAGGCGGCGTTCCCCAGCCATCGCGAACGCTGCTGTTGCTGCCGGCATTTAGAGATCCCCGCGCGGTGATTATTGCCAGAGGTTCTGGTTCGAATTTATTTGATGTTGCTCAGCTACAGGCTTCCCAGAAGGTAAATGAGGATGCTTTTTCCTTAAGGCTCGATCTGAAACCAAATGAAAAGGACAGCTTCTATTTCCGGTTTTTCCGTGACAACGGTACAAATCTCCAACCCGAGGGCGTTTCCGGCCGCAATCTTAATTTTGTAGCCGAGCCGCAAAACGGAGTATTCAACTGGCAGAGATATCTCAAGCCGACTCTTATCAACGAATTCAAAATTGGTTACAACAGTGCGTTTACACGCACGAACGGTGTCGCACGTTCAATTCCGGGGATAGACCTTTCAGCGGTTGCAATCAATATCTCCGGCAATACTGCAAATTACAACATTGCCGGACAGGGAACTTCCGCAGGTACTTCGAATCCCGGCGGTCTTATTCGTGCAAACAGTGCCGCCAATGGCCGCGCACAGCCTTATACCGCCTATTCGATTTCATTTATTGATAATCTGACTTGGGTTAAGGGAAATCACATTCTGAAATTCGGCGCAGAGGTTCGCCCCGTCAGAATTTACACGGATCGAAATGGCGGCACTACGTTCGTTTTCAACAGCATAAATGATTTTCTTGCAAACAATCTGGCATCTGTCCAATACCAGGGAGATCTTAGCGACCCCAGCCCTTTCAACAACAATCTGACCGGAAACCGCCTTGCCATGCAGGAATATTACATAGGTTTCGCACAGGACGAATGGAAAATCAGAAAAAACATAACATTGAATTACGGGCTGCGTTACGAATTCTATACGCCTCTTCGTGAACGTCGCAATGGCCAGGTCCTGTTCGATACTTCCTCCGGTACATTAAAGCCGTCTTCCTTGCCGGCATTTCATACGGACAAAAAGGCATTTGGTCCGAGACTTGGTTTGACCTGGTCGCCTGATCCTGACGGAAAAGGATTTTTCGGCGGCGGCAAAACAGTTTTTCGCGGTGGTTTCGGGATCTATTACGGGCCGGGACAGGTAGAGGATCAGATACAGCCGATCGAGAGCGATCGGATTAATTCAACACTGCCGGGAAGTTCAAACGTCCGCTTTGATCCTAATGTTTCAACGTTTATCAATACTATCCGTCAAAACTTTGTTACCAATCCCTCAAACCGCTCATATCAGCCGCGAGCTTACGCACCCGAATATTTGGTACCGGAAAGAATCTGGAGTTTCACCGGCTCCATGCAACAGCAATTGCCTTATCAATTGACTCTTACTGTTGCCTATATCGGCAGCCGCGGCCGTAATTTGTTCCTGCGTGGACTTTCAAATGTTCTCCGCGGCGGCGATGCGACAATCAATGACGGATCGCCATTACCGGCAAATGCAGGCGTCGTAAACAGGTTAGATGCCAATGGAAGAGTCATCGGCATTACTGTCATAAGGCAATTCGATATTCTTAATTCGGCAGCCATAACTGCCTGCAATGCATCGGCAAATAATCCCATATGCCGTCCATTTGCTGAGATAGACACAAAAACAAGCGGCGGGACAGACCGCTATGACGCTTTGCAGATATCACTTGCCCGACGGCTTAGCAACGGGCTGACATTAAATGCACAGTATTCGCGTTCGCGTAGCGTAGGTAATACTTCGGGTTCCAACGAAGCCCGAACCGCCGCGCAGCCCTTTGGCGGCAAGCCGCGTCCGAGCGGAGATATAAACAATTACGAAGCAGACCGTGGCTCAAACAATTTCGACATTCGCGATACTTTTAACCTAAGCGCTGTTTATGATCTGCCAATCGGACGCGGAAGAAGCATTGACGCAGGTAAAATCGGCAATGCGCTTTTTGGCGGATGGAGTTTAGGCGCAATAGTAAATGCGCGAAGCGGCATTCCGCTCGATGTAACGATTACGCGGCCTGACATTGTAATTGTATGCCGTAACGCAAATGGCTGCGTTGTACCGACCGGAGCAGGAGGCGGCACGATCACGCTTCCAAACGGCTACGTTGCAAATTCTTTCACGCCGAGTGCATCGGCACCGCTTCCGCCCGGATTTGTCGCCGTAATCAATTCCCCCGGCGGCGGATCGTCACGACAGACAAGGCGGCCGGATTTGATACCGGGCGTCAATCCGTATCTGAATAATGATCGCAATTTTCTGAATCCGGCGGCATTTGCCGCACCGGCTCCGGGAACTTTTGGCAATCTGCCGCGTAACGCACTGACGGGACCGAAATTTATTCAGGCAGATCTAATCGCAGCCAGAAAGATAAAACTGAACGAAAGATTTAATATCGAACTGCGGACGGAAATTTTCAATGTTTTCAATCGTACAAACTTTGCAAATCCGCCGTCTGTCTTATCAAACCCTTTGCCGAGTTTTACGGTAACGCCTTCTTCAGGCGGCAATCCGGCGTATTATTCACTCAATTCAGGCTTTCTGCAGCCCGGCCAGCCTTTTACGCAAAATCGTGCAGGTACGGCTTTCGGTCTGCTGCGATCGACGGTTGAAAGGACGGTCGGACTCGGCACCAATCGACAGATTCAGTTTGCCGCAAGGCTTAATTTCTGACCGGTTGCCCTATTGCACTAAAAAGGCGGGGATTTTTTCTCCCCGCCTTAAATTTTTCCTCTTGTCCATTGAATTAATGAAGAATCGCCTGTTTGTCCTTTGGATCGTAGGGCGTTGCCTGGTAACGTTTTACCGCTTCCTGTGCATTATCGTAATTATCGCCGATGCGTTGCGCCCGTTCATATGCGGCTACGGCACGTGCGCGGTCGCCCTTTGCGTCGTAAGCATTGCCCATTCGGATTTCGCTCCAGACCTGAAGCCACGGCGGATTTAAATTTCCGGCCAAAGCCGCCTTGAAGTTGTCTATTGCCAAATCATAATTTCTTTGTTCCAGGAAAAGCAGCCCGAGGTGATAGTAAACCCATGAATTCGAGCGGTCGAGTTTCAGTGCCGCCTCGAATTGCGCCTGCGCTTCGGCATAATTGCCTTCTTTCATCTGTTCGATGCCGCGGCGTGCGATCGATGAGACGCGCAGATCCGGCGAGATACGTAGCAATTTGTAGCCCGGATCAATCACTACCTCTATTGGTTTTCCATCCGATTCGATGTTGAAATCCGCGCTCGATTCCTGCATATCGAGCGTAACCGTTTTCAAACCCTCCGAACCCTCAGAACGTAATTGGACATCTACCGGCAGCCGCAGGTTGTCATAATTCTGCTTTACGGTTCCGCGTGCAATGAACTTACCCGAGCGGGTGCGGAGAATGACATAATCAGCAGAAAATTCAGGGACGCCGGTACCTTCGACCCAGCGTGCGAAAAAATACCTCAGATCTCTGCCCGCTATACGCGAAGCAAGCTTTTCGAAATCATCGATCGAAGCGTTCTTTCCTCTGTATTCATTCAGAAAAGTTCTTAGCAAGGTATTGAATTTCTGTTCACCGATAGTATCTCTCAGCAATTTGAAAACGAACGGGCCCTTGCCAAACATTATGTATTGATAGGCGGCTGACTGATCGTCGAGCGTTGCCGGCGCGCGCAGCAGCGAAGCAGTCTGTTCAAAGGTCAGAGCCTTTTCCAGCAGTTCGCGCCGCAGAGCTTCAATTCGCGGCCCCTCCAGCATACTTTCGCGCAGCGCAAAAGCGCAATATTCCGCAAGTCCCTGCGAAAGCCATGCATCGTCGAATGATTTCAGACCGACGGTAAGTCCCCACCATTGATAGGCCGCCTCACGCTGGAGTCGTTCTTCTGCCGTGGCCGGTTGTGTATCGAAATTCCGGGCAGCGATAAAAAGCATTCCCATTGCGGAGTAATAATCCAGACTTTCATCGTCAATCTCGGCAATGACAAGACGATTGCCAAAATCCTGATTACCGAAACTTGATTTATAAAACGTTAATGCCTTGCCGAGAGTCTGGCCGAATGTTTCTATGGCTCTCTCAGAACCCGGCCTTGTGTAAAACTGCAATTCGAAATCGCCCACCTTCATTGTCCGTGCGGAATAGCGGCCATAGGCAAGATTGCCGATAAGGCCCGGACGTGTTTGCGTAAAGCGAAAACGACCGCCGGCGGAGGTAACGGGAGAATCGCTATAGCCTACGGCCTGCAATCCTGCCGGAAGCGAAATGGTAATGTCTGCAGTAGCAAAATCAGCTGCATAGTTGTGAAATGGAAACCATCGCGATGCATACATCAGATAGCCTTCCGTGTCGCCGATATATGCAAGTCGTTTTGTAAGCAATGGGCCGCCGCCGGGCGAATTGAGAATGCCGGAATACTTAAAGCGCAGAGTGAGCGTAGTTCCTTTGGTCAGATTGTCCCCCAGATCAACCCGGACGCTCGGCCCGAGATCGGAGACACCGACCTGATCCTGGACAAATGTAAGCAATCGCGACGAAGGAGTCTGCGGACGTCGAGCGTTGGCCGGTCTTTGCGTCTGGACGGGCTGGAGTGCGGCATTGTCAAGCCGCTCGACGGAATCAACCTTCAATGAACCATTCAGCTCAAAGGTGATGCTTCTTGTGTCCTCGAGCAGCGTAAATGTTACATCAGCAGTTGCTGAAAGTTTATTTTCGTCCGGAGAGGCTTTGGCATCTATTACGTAGTTTGTAACGTCATAATCAGCACGTTTTACCTGCTGAGCCAAGGCCGCTGCAGCCAAAACTCCAAACGCCGCAATGCCGGCCAGATACTTGCAAATTTGCTTCTTCATCAAATTCTTTCCACTTGCATTCAAAAAACTAAGATGACGGACTGCAATAAACGGTTCGCTTAACGGACATAAATCGGATTCGAAATAATCCACGGCGTTCGGTCAAATGGTGCCCCGAGTGTATCCAGATAGGCCTCTACACGATAAACACCTGTTTTATCAACCGCTGTCCGGAATTCGTAAACGGACTCGGATTCGGCTATTTTTTCGCCGTTTCCGAACAATACAAACCGTGCCGGCAATGGCGACCTTATATCAAAACTGACACCGGGACCAAGCGCGATCTCCTCGCCCATTATAACCTTTGCCGTCCCATTCGATGCCGAAAAAGCAAATCCGGTAGAATCTCCCAAAATATCAAACCCGACAAATCCATTACCGTTTCTTATTGCTTTTAACAGGTTTTCGCGGGTTGTAGCGGCATCCTCCGGGAGCAGATAATGCATCCGCATCAGGCGGAAAACCATTGAATATGGATCTATCTTAAAGCCCAGCAGCCGATGGCCCTGATCATCGGCAAAAAGATAAAATCCGATATTTGAGTGGGCATCCGTGCCGGCGGTAAGAAAAATCCTCCGCCCTGCGGCTGCGGTGTCAAATCTGCGTAAATAATCATCGTTTCGGCGAAAGTAAGTGGCAAATGTCAGTTCGGGATAACGGTTAAACGACCAGATTAAATCCGGGATGGCGGTCCAGGGATTTGCCCGCTTTGCATTTATGTGCAGGCTGTAAATCTCCATTCCGTCAAACGGAGGATTCAATGCACGACTTCTGTCCGGATAATTGTTGATTGCGATTTTTCCCTCCGAGTGAATCTTGTCCAGAAACCCGGCTGAGGATAATTCTCCGTACTTCGGCGTTTCCGCGCCGCCCGGAATCAGAAGATAACGTCCTCCGTCATTTGTGTCCGCCTCCTGACCGCCGATGAAAAGTGTGCGGCCGTAAACTCCGTTCAATGTCAGAGCGGAAGTATCGTATTTTTGTGAATAATGTTCCGTCATGACGACGAAATCCAGCCCCGAAGCGTTTGCCGCGTCAATCAGTTCGTCAAACCTGCCGGTGCTGTGGCCGCCGAGCGATGTATGTGCGTGGATAATTCCTTTTATTTCGCGATATCCGGCAGCGGCGTTTTCCTTTCGTTCCCGTCCGAGTTCTTCGATACGTTTTTCCAACTGCCCGATTTCATAACGACGGTAGATAAAAGGAGCCTGCAGGGCGATGACTAAAGCGAGAAATAACAGCAGACCGCGGCGAAGCAATCTTTTCATAGATTGTCCTCGCCGGTGAGAAAATCAACCGATACGACGCGCTCGGCAATTTTCCTGCCCATTTCTGCTACTTCCAAATGCTCGGGGTGATTCGTGTATGCATCGAGAGCCGCGCGGTCGCGGAAATATGCCGCCAGACCGGTATCGAAAGAGCGTTCGAGCCCGAGAACATCGGCACCGGCGATGAGTTTTAACACTTCGGGAATATGATCCCGCAGAGCATTCAGCCTCTTAATATGTTCATTCCGGACAGCGGCGGAAATTTCCGGTTTATACTTCCAGCAAACAAGATGTACCAACATACTGAAACGATATTATTGCATCGAAAGCCCGATTTCCGCGACTGCTCCCGTCAGCAGTTCCTTCATTTCCTCAATATGTCGGGGCATGATGCGAATGCTGCCGACGGAAAAACGCAAGGCAAGGCGGCCTTTCAGCTTAGTATGCGACAGATAGGCTTTTCCGGAGGCGTTGATCTTATTCATCAACCGTTCATTGAATTCATCCAGACCGCTCTCGTCCTGTGTTTCAGCCAAATGCTTTGGCACTGCCCGAAAACAAACAAGTGCAAACGGCGTCGGCGCCATCAGCTCAAAGTTTTCCGATTGTCTGATCCAATCGGCAAAATCACGGGCAAGCCGGCAATGATTTCTCAGACGTGCGGCAATGCCTTCGCGTCCGAAATAGCGAATAACAAACCACAGTTTCAAGGCCCGGAACCTTCTCCCGAGCTGGAATCCGTAATCCATCCCATTTTTTACGGTTGCCGAATCTGCGGTACGTAAATACTCCGGAACTAGTGAAAAGGCTCTCCGCAGCGAGGCCATATCGCGGCAATAAAATGCGGATAGGTCAAAAGGCGTAAAAAGCCATTTATGCGGATTCATTACGATAGAATCCGCTTTTTCCCAGCCGCTGAAAAGCGGACGCAATTCCGGCAGAATTGCCGCAGGCCCTGCATAGGCGGCATCTACATGGAGCCAGAGCCCGTAAGATTCGCAAATCCGGGCTATTTCTTCAACGGGGTCAACAGCGGTAGTTGATGTAGTGCCGATTGTTGCAACAACGCAAAAGGGCATAATTCCTTCGGCAAGGTCTGCTTCGATTGCGGCGGCGAGTGCATCGGCCTTCATTTCAAAAACATCGTTGCATTCGATTTTCTTCAGGCTCCGAAGCCCGAGTCCAAGTGCGATACATGCTTTATCTACGGACGAATGCGCTTCTACGGAGCAATAAACCCGTAAAAGCGGCAGATCGTCGCGACCGCTCATTCCAAGTTCACGTATATCCGGACGGGCGCGTTCGCGCGCGGCGGCAATGGCATGCATAGTTGAAACAGAGGCCGTATCGTAAATTATGCCTTCGAAAACGTCAGGCAATCCGGTCATGTCACGAAGCCAGCCGAGGACGGCGTCCTCCAATTCCGCAGAAGCAGGCGATGTCCGCCAGAGCATTGCCTTCATATCCAATGCCGCGGCCAGCATCTCCGCCAAAATGCCCGGCCCTGATGTAGATGTAGAAAAAAGTCCATGGAAATGCGGATGATTCCAATGCGTCGAGGCCGGTAAAATCAATTTATCCATATCCGCCAAAATGGCGGCGAAATCTTCACCGCTGTCGGGCGCCGCGGGTGAAATCTGCTCTTTCAACCATCCGGGGCTGACCTGTGACAAAACCGGTAAATCCTCGATTTTATTGAAATAATCGGCTATCCATTCCGAAGCCTGAGAAGCAAAACGGCGAAATTCCTCTTCGGGCATATCGCCCGGCCATTCAACTTTTGTTTCCATATGTCCTCTTGCTGTTTTCCCTGACGGGCGGTTTCGGCGGGAAAAAACACGCTTCTTTACTCGACAGCGGGCCGAATAAACGTATAATATCACCTACGAATCTACCGCCAATCCAAGTTTGGCATCGAAGACTGGAAAAACAAAACAAACTCTTCCCAAATTCCGGGTCGCCGCAAATCTCGTTGTTAATTTGCGGAATTTTATATGGAAGCAAACGCTGCAGCTGCGGAAAAGCAGCCGAAGGATGGATTCATACGCGGACTTGGCCTGCTCGACTCGACGATGATTGTCGCCGGCTCGATGATCGGGTCCGGCATATTCATTGTCTCAGCCGATATTGCTCGTCAGGTCGGGAGTCCGGGATGGCTGCTTGTCGTCTG
>FUFK010037939.1_pt1 | contig 42418 bp, 39 predicted proteins | sample 1021851 | NCBI WGS metagenome assembly FUFK01 (sample SAMEA51879418, study PRJEB19060) | metagenome
GATCTCCAACAATATGATAGGATTCTTCAAACAACCAGAGCGGAATATTCGCTAATTCTGAAGCCCATTCCCGCATGAGTGTGGTATTTACCGGTCGGGGTGGTCTTCGATGACTCAAGATCGCGATAGTCCAAACCTTGTCCTTGTCTTCAGCATTTTTAAAATACTCGGTAAGAGCTTCAACTTTCAGGGTAGTTTTATTGGTACTATCCAGGGTTTTGATCAAATCTGCAAATGCTCTCATTCCGAATCCTTTTCTTTATCGTTTTCTAGTTGCCCGGTCTCACTTTCGTATTGAGTTTCTTCAGTTCGTGCATCATAACCCTGTTCGCGTAGATATTTCGAAAATATATCGGTATATCCATGAGTACAGATCACTTTTTCGCAACCAGTTTCTTTGATAGACGATAATAAACCCTGCCAGTCACAATGATCACTGAGCACAAAGCCTTTATCAATCGCTCTTCTTCTTCTGGCACCACGAAAAGTCATCCATCCACTGGCTGAAGCAGTTACATAAGGCACCATTTTCCTGATCCAGGTACTTCCATGAGCACTTCCCGGGGCAAGTACAATATTACCTTTTAGTTCTTCTTTCGTAGTTTCTCTTGTCACTCTTGTAGTTTCATGAAAATCCATTTGAGAACGTAAAACTTCAGTCATATTCTCGATCGCTCCATGAGTATAAATCTTTCCAATCGATGGATCTAAATGCTTCAGTAATCGCTGGGCTTTTCCGAGGGAATAACCGAAGAGTACAGAAGTTCTGCCATCTGCCTGATTTTGGGCCCACCAGTTATTTATTTCAGTAAAAACCTGCTTCTGGGGGGTCCATTTAAAAGCGGGCAGTCCAAAGGTGCATTCAGTAATAAAAGTATGGCATTTTACAGGTTCATAAGGCACCGCAACACCATCATCCTCNGTCTTATAATCNCCGGTAAAAACCCATACTTCACCTTTGTATTCCACCCTGATCTGGGAAGAACCAATAATATGACCCGCCGGATGCAANGAAAATTTTACTCCGTTGATCGTAAAGCTTTCATTCCATTTCTTGCCGGTGACATTTATTTCTCCCAGCCGGTGACTAATGATAGGCACATTGCTATGATGCGTGATATATTTTTTGTGACCATACCTGCTGTGATCTGCATGACCATGAGAAATGATCGCCTTATCCACAGGTTTCCACGGATCCAGATATACATCTGCAGCAGCGCAGTAAATTCCTTTGTCATTAAAAGCCAGTAGCGGTGTTTCCATAAATTCTGAAGAAAATTGAATTTAAATAATACTGGATTCAAACGGAAAGGATTAAGAAAAGATTAGCGAACGACTAGCAAGAATAATGCTGGCTTTGCGTAATTAAAGTGCGGGATATCTTTATATTTGTAAGACTAAATTATATTACAAATGTCCTTTTCAGATTTATTTGGCTCAGGAGAGCATCTAAGAAACTTAAGTCATTTTGCATCGATNGTAAACCTTGCAGCCATTGACGGCGAGATTAACGATAGAGAAGAGAAATTGCTTCAAAGATTTGCCCGTAAACTGGATATTAACGAAGAAGAATATGCGAAGGTNATNGAAAACCCNAAAGCATTTCCTCTTACNGGATCCAATAGTGTGGAAAGAAGACTAGAGCGCCTGCACGATCTTTTCAAGATCATCTTTGCAGATAATGAGATCGACGAAGAAGAAACTGAACTTATCAAGCGCTACGCGATTGGCCTTGGTTTTTCCAGCCAGGCTTCTGAAGGAATTATCGAGCGTTCTATCCAGATCTTTAGCGGACAGTTAAACTTCGATGATTATCGTTATTTGCTAGAAAAAGATAATGACTGAGACTGATCTTTAGTTTCTGCTTTTCGCATAAATTCTTCAGCTTTTTCCACCATTTTCCTGCTTCCGCAGAAGAAGGGAACACGTTCGTGAAGCTCAGTAGGTTTTATATCCATAATTCTCTGGAAACCATCACTGGCTTTACCTCCCGCCTGTTCTGTTAAATATGCGAATGGATTGCACTCATAAAGTAGTCTCAATTTACCATTATTGGCTTTAGAACTCTTCGGATACATGAAAATTCCACCTTTGATCATATTCCGGTGAATGTCTGATACCATCGAACCAATATACCTGGAAGTATAAGGACGATCTCCCTGTTCTTCCTGGCAGTATTTGATATAATCCTTTACTCCCTGCGGGAAATGTATGTAATTCCCTTCATTAATTGAATAGATCCTTCCATCTTCAGGAAATTTCATATCTGGATGCGAAAGATACCAGGATCCTAAAGCAGGATTTAATGTAAATCCATTCACACCATGCCCTGTGGTATATACCAGCATCGTTGAAGTTCCATAAATAATGTATCCCGCGGCCACCTGCATATTTCCAGGTTGAAGAAAATCTTCCTTCTGAACCGGCGTCCCAATTGGCGTCACTCTTTGATAGATAGAGAAAATAGTTCCTACAGACACGTTTACGTCTATATTCGAACTACCATCCAGCGGATCCATTAATACAACATATTTATTTTTGTGATCGCGTTTATGCCCTTCGATCCGGATGAAATCGTCATTTTCTTCGGAAGCGATCCCACAAACGATTTCGCGATTCGTTAGGGTCTGTATGAACTTATTATTCGCATAAACATCCAGCTTTTGCTGGTCTTCACCCTGAATATTAGTCTCACCATATGCGCCTATGATATCCACCAGTCCGGCTTTGTTCACCTCGTGATTTACTACTTTGGCAGCTAGCCGAATAGAATTTATAAGTCTGGATAATTCTCCGGAAGATCCCGGGAAATCTGACTGGTTTTCGATAATAAATTCTCCGAGAGTTTGATTTGGCTTAGACATGAAATTGGGTTTCTGGCCGCTAAAGTATTAAATTTTGATCTTACTATAACGATTTCGCTGGCAATACTACTATTGTTTAAATTTGTAGAAAAGTATTTATATGGAAATTAACATTAGAAAGGCGGAAGCCCGGGACATGCAGGACGTGCTTGGCCTTATCAAAGAACTCGCTATTTTCGAAAAGGAGCCAGACGCAGTTATTATTTCTGAAGAAGATCTATTAAGAGATGGTTTTGGTGAGCATCCCCTTTTTACCTGTTTTGTTGCTGAAGTTGAAGGGAAGATCCACGGAATGGCGCTTATATATTTCAGGTATTCCACATGGAAAGGAAAAACTGTTCATCTTGAGGATCTGGTGGTTCGGGAAAGCTACAGAGGCAAAGGACTGGGATCTGCTCTTTATAGCCGGGTGATCAAATTTGCTTCCGAAGAAAAGGTAAAAAGAACAGAATGGGTGGTACTAAACTGGAATAAAAATGCTGCCGATTTTTACCGCAGAAGTGGCGCTAATGTCATGCAGGACTGGGATACGGTACAAATGGATGCAGATGGCATGCACGCCTATCTCCAAAATAAAAATATGCTTTAATATGGCTTTAATAGACTTATCATCTACAATCCCTACTTTTGTTAAAATTTGACTTATGGAATATACAATTAGAGAGGCCAGACGTGAAGATATGCGGGATGTTCTGGAACTTATAAAAGAACTTGCCGCACATGAAAACCATCGCGATGATGTAGAGGTAGACGTTGCTGCACTGGAAAAAGAAGGTTTTGAACATGAAAATTTTAAATGTTTTGTAGCCGATGTTTCCGGAAAGATTGAAGGAATGGCGCTGGTATACTTCAGGTTTTCTACCTGGAAAGGAAGAACCGTACACCTTGAAGATCTTATCGTTCGTGAGAGTATGCGTGGAACAGGTCTTGGCGGAGCTTTATACCAGCAAGTTGTAAAATATGGTCATGAACATGGCGTTAAACGTATAGAATGGGTCGTTTCAGAAGGAAATAGAAATGCGATCGAATTTTACGAAAACACGGGTGCACAGATAAAGGAGAGCTGGAAGACCGTACATATGGAAGAAAGTGGCATCCATAAAAATGTGAAAAAGTAGTGATCAAAGTATTTAAGTTTGGTGGNGCTTCCGTAAAAGATGCTGAGGGNGTACGTAATCTTTTAAAGGTTCTTGAAGTTACAGGAACTGCAGAAAAACTGATCGTAATTTCAGCGATGGGTAAAACAACGAATGTTCTAGAGTTTGTAGTTCAGGAATACCTGCAAAATTCCAGAGTTTCAAATACGCTGGAAGAGGTGAAAACCTATCATCTGGAGATCATGCAAGAGCTTTTTCCAAATACAAGAGCACAGGTTTTTACTAAAATTCAAAGGCTCTTCATCGAACTCGAAAACTTTTTAGAACATAACAAATCTATACAATACGATTTCGTTTACGACCAGGTNGTGAGCTTTGGTGAATTGCTTTCTACNACTATNGTTAGCGANTACCTTAATANTCAGCAGATCNTTACCTCAAAATGGCTGGATGCACGACAATTTATTAAAACCGATAGTACCAATCGGGAAGCTCAAGTAAACTGGAGTAAAACTCAGGACCTCGTACTCAGCCACATCGACACTTCAAAACTTAATATCACTCAGGGTTTTATTGCTTCAGATGCGAACAATTTCACGACGACTTTGGGCCGGGAAGGATCAGATTATTCAGCAGCGATCCTGGCCTATTGTCTTAATGCGGAAAATGTAACGATCTGGAAAGATGTTCCCGGAGTTCTGAATGCAGACCCACGGCACTTCACTGAAACTCATTTGCTCAACCAGATCTCCTACGAGGAGGCTATAGAACTTGCGTTTTACGGTGCTTCGGTAATACATCCAAAAACACTACAGCCATTACAGAGAAAGGAAATTCCGCTGTATGTACGCTCTTTTATAAATCCTACGGAAGAAGGCACTGCCGTGAGTAAGGGCCGGACTATTTTTCCTGAAGTGCCCTGCTTCATCGTGAAAAAGAATCAGGTATTGATCTCGTTGTCATCACTGGATTTCAGCTTTATGGTGGAAGAGAATATTTCTGAAATATTCCGGCTTTTCCATAAATATCAGATGAAAGTGGATCTTATTCAGAATTCGGCTATTAGTTTTAAAGTTTGTGTAGATAATAAATTCAACCAGCTTGAAAAACTGATTCAACATCTTAAGGCGCGATTTAAAGTTGATTACAAAACAGGTGTTTCTCTTTATACCATAAGGCATTTCAATGCTGAAGCGATCGCTAGCCTGGAAAAGGATAAAACCGTACTTTTAAAACAATTGACCCAAAACACCGTTCAACTGGTAGCTGAAGATTGATTCTAGGTCAAAAACTAACCAAACCAGTCAATTATGGGAATTGTAAGTGCAAGAGAAGTAGCCCAAGTGATGAATCTTCACAAATTTGGTTTTCTTGGCGACAGCATAGGTTGGTTGATCCTCAAAACCACGAAACTTTCTCGCATTAATCGAGAATACGATAAACGCAAAAACCTAAATGGGATTGATTTTATAGATTCTATTCTAAATGAATTTGAAATCGATTTTGATATTCCGGAAAAAGACCTGAAAAGAATTCCAAAGGATGGTGCTTTTATTACCGTTTCCAATCATCCTCTTGGAGGAATTGATGGAATGATCCTGATGAAGCTGGTTCTGGAAAAGAGACCCGATTACAAGGTCATTGCAAACTTTCTTTTGCACCGTCTTGATCCGCTCAAACCTTATATCCTGCCAGTAAATCCTTTTGAAGACCATAAGGATGCGAAGTCCAGTCTGGGAGGAATGAAAAGATCGATCGCACATCTTAAAGCCGGGAATGCCCTCGGAATTTTTCCTGCCGGGGAGGTCTCTACAAGTAAGGACAAGCATTTGATCGTGGATAAACCCTGGGAACCTTCAGCCATGAAACTTATTCAGAAATCGAAAGTTCCAGTGCTTCCTATCTATTTCCATGCTAAGAACAGCGTATTTTTCTATCGCCTGGCTAGTATGAGCGATGTGCTGCGTACTGCAAAATTGCCCAGTGAAATGCTTTCCCAAAAACGTAGAAAAATAAAGGTTAGAATAGGTCATCCAATTCCAGTTGAAGATCAGAAAGAACATACGAATCTGGAAGCATATACCGCATTTTTACGACGTAAAACATATATGCTTGCCAATGTGTTTGAGAAGAAAAATTTACTGTCCAAACTTCCCAGAACACTAAAAATCCCCAGATCTCCAAAAGACGTTGCTGAAGAAACCAATTCAGAATTAATGAGTCTTGAAGTGGAGAATTGCAGAAGAATGGATAAAAGGCTACTGCAAAGTAAAAATTACGAGGTGTTTCTAGCCAAACGTGAAGTGATCCCAAACATCCTGAATGAAATTGGCAGATTAAGAGAGATCACATTTCGAGAAGTGGGAGAAGGCACTAATAAAAGTGTGGACCTTGACAAATTCGATGATCATTATCATCATTTGTTCCTTTGGGATCGAGAAGCCGAAAAGATAGCCGGTGCTTACAGAATGGGAATGGGAAATGAGATTTTTGCAGCTCATGGAATCGATGGTTTCTACCTGCAGGACCTGTTTGGTTTTGAACCAGAACTTTACAAAATGATGAGCGAGAGCATCGAAATGGGTCGGGCGTTTATCATTAAAGAATACCAGCTAAAGCCCATGCCTTTGTTCTTACTCTGGAAAGGAATTGTGCATTGTACCTTAAGGTTTCCTGAACATAAATACCTGATTGGAGGGGTCACCATTAGCGACAAATTCAGTAATTTTTCAAAATCTCTCATGATCGAGTTTATGAAGTCCAATTATTACGATCCATATGTTGCCCAGTATGTTCACCCCAAGAAAGAATTTAAAGTAAAACTTGTCGATGCCGATAAAGATCTTGTTTTCGATGAAAGTGAAGCTGATCTTAACAAATTTGACCGCATCATTGATGAGCTGGAACCAGAAAACCTCAGACTTCCGGTGCTTATAAAAAAATATATCAAGCAAAACGCTAAGGTGGTTGCTTTTAACGTAGACCCTTTGTTTAATGATGCGGTAGACGGACTTATGTATATAAGGATCGCTGATCTACCGGAGAGCACGGTCAAACCGGTGATGGAAGAGTTTCAGAAAGAACTTGAAGAGCGGGCGGCGGCAACTACAAAAGATAAATAAGCTGCTGTTAAGATACTGTTATTCTGATGTTTTTACTGGACATTGGAAAGCCTGATTCTTAACTTGCAAATCTAAACGCTAACAACATGGAAAATATATTAATAGCCGGTGCAACCGGTGCTACAGGAAAAAGAGTAATCGAAATCCTGAACAACTCTGAAAGTTTCAATCCGCTGGCACTGATTCGAAAAGAAGAGCAAAGACAGCAGTTTGAAGATATGGACGTAGAAGCTGTGATGGGAGATCTTGAAGGAGATGTAAGTCACACCATGAAAGGAATTGATAAAGTGATCTTCGCCGCAGGATCTGGTGGAGGAACCAGTGAGGAAAAAACCATTGCCGTAGACCAGGAAGGTGCTAAAAAACTTATTGATGCAGCGAAAAATTCCAACGTTCAGAAATTTGTAATGTTGAGNGCAATGGCAGCAGATGAGCCATCAAAAAATGAAGATCTTAAGCATTATCTAGAAGCGAAAAAAGAAGCTGACGACTATCTTCGTGCAAGTGGATTGAATTATACGATCGTTAGACCAGGTGCGTTGACCGATGATCTTGGCCTTGCTAAAGTTGAAGTTGCAGAAGGTTCACTTGGAAAAAGAGGAGAGATTTCCAGAGATGATGTAGCATTTTTACTGGTAATGTCACTGGCAGATCCATTAGTAAAGAATATGACTTTTGAGGCAATTGAAGGTACGCAATCTATAAAAGAAGCTTTATTAGATCTTACCACTAAAGCTTAAATAAAATATTAAATCAGGAAAAAAGCCATGCGATGCATGGCTTTTTTTTATTCTTTGTCTTTTTCTTTCTCTTCGAGGAAAACCTGATCTACAGGCTCCCATAATTCGATCTTGTTTCCTTCAGTATCCAGGATCCAGCCAAACTTACCATAGTCATAAGTTTCCATTTCGCCTACAACTTCTACTCCTTCAGTTTTCAAAACCTTCAGTAATTCTTCCAGGTTCTCTACCCTGAAATTCATCATGAATTGTTTTTCCGAAGGTTGAAAATATGCAGTTTTATGATCCATCGGGCTCCATTGCGTTGAACAATCATTTCCCTGTTTATCCTTCCACCAGAAAGTACAACCGTATTGATCAGTATTCAAACCTAGATGCTGATTGTACCAGCTTTTTGTAGCATCAGGATCTTTCGCTTTGAAAAAGAAACCGCCTAAACCTGTAACCCTGTTTTTCATAATGATTCGAATTTAAAGTTCTATTACTTGTTTAAAGGGAATTGAGATCTTTAATGTTCTAAAGTGAAGCTCTTGCTATTTCTTCTCATCTCCAAAGCTTCCAATGATCTTATCTGCAATCACCGTGGCTAGTTTTTCATGAGATTCTCTAGTCCAGCCTGCAACATGCGGACTCAATAGTGTATGTGGCATGAACATTAGTTCTCTTAAAGCCTCCGGAATAGGATCTGCCGCACTTATGCTTACATTCTTCTTATTCCCGAAAAGACTTTCAAAACTGGATTTTTCATATTCCAGTACATCCAGTCCTGCTCCAAGGATCTTTCCCTCTTTTAATGCGCCAACAAGATCTTCTGTCACCGCACTCTTTCCTCTCGCGGTATTGATGAACCAGATAGGTTTCTTAAAGTTAGCAATAAATTCCTTATTGATCATTTGATGGGTCTTCTCTGTTAACGGAGTATGTAAACTCACGACATCCGCCTTTTCAAAAAATTCATCGTAGGAAACCTGTCTTGCGTTCTCATCTGCAATTCCATCTTTTAGATCATAAAAGATAACNTCAACATCAAAACCTCTAAGCTTTTTTGCAAAACTCTTTCCCATATTTCCGTAGCCTATTAAACCAACGGTTTTTCCGTCCAGTTCCACGCCACGGTTTTCTTCACGATGCCATAATCCTTCGCGAACCTCTCGATCTGCTTTGTTTAGTCGGTTAAAGAGTGATAAAAGCATTCCNAGNGCATGTTCCCCAACNGCNTTNGCATTNCCTTCCGGNGCAGAAAATAGTTTGATTCCGCGTTCCTGAGCATANTCNACNTNAATGCTTTCGAGTCCGGCGCCAACCCGGGCGATAAANTTCAAATTTGGCGCAGCATCAATAAATTCTTTATCGATNTTATACCTGCTTCTTATGACGATACCATCGTATAGATGTTGATTCTGCAGGGTTTCTTCCCGGCTTTGTTCGAANCCTTCCACATTATGATGNCCAGCTTCNGCCAGTTTTTNCATTAATATNGGNTGNTTNGTATCTGCNTGTAGGATGATCATGTCTTTCTTATTTGAATTTAGCAATTTTCACAGTTTCAGTAATCTACTGAAAATGCCTGCTACAAAGTTAAGAATGATTTGGCAGAAGCCGTANAACAGTCCTAGAAACCTAAGATCGCCTTGGCGATAAGAAAGTAAGTAAGGATCCCGAAAACATCGTTACTTGTAGTGATAAAAGGTCCGGTAGCAACNGCAGGATCAATNTTATTTTTATTNAGAATAATNGGGATAAAAGTACCAATAAGTGCGGCTAATACAATCACNGAGATCAAGGCCACCCCGATACTTATCGATTCCTGAATAGTGGTTCCGAAGAAATAGGAGCTAATAGCGAAAACGATAAGGGCTATAGAAGTTCCATTGATAAGTGCGAGACCAAATTCCTTTAATAATCTGGACAGNATNTTCCCTCTCAAACTGTCATTCGCCAGTCCCTGTACGATGATCGCACTGGACTGTACTCCAACATTACCTGCAGTTGCCTGGATAAGCGGCACAAACACCAGTAAGTTTGGATAGGTAGTTAGTATGGTTTCAAAACCGGAAATTATACTGGCAGCTCCTAGACCACCAAACATCCCGATCATAAGCCAGGGTAATCTTGCTCTTGTTTGCTTGAAAATATTATCATCGGCCTCCAAATCTTCAGAGATACCTGCGGCCATCTGGTAATCCTTTTCAGCTTCTTCCCTTACAAAATCAAGAATATCATCAACGGTAATTCTTCCTACAAGGCGATTCATTTCATCCACTACGGGAATCGCCTCAAGGTCATACTTTTGCATGATCCTCGCTACCTCATCACCTTCAGTATGCACATTTACGTAGTCCACCTGCGGAATATAAACATCGCTGATATTGGCATTGCTGGAAGCAGTTAGTAGATCTTTAAGGGAAAGTCTTCCTTTTAGTTTATTCTTGGAATCGACTACATAAATTGAATGAACACGGGTCACGTTCTCAGCCTGCTTTCGCATCTCGGCCATACAGCCGGTAACACTCCAGTTCTCATTAACCTTCACGAGCTCTTTTGCCATAAGACCACCGGCAGAATCTTCGTCATAACGAAGCAGTTCCACGATATGATCTGCATGCTCNTCATCTTCAATCTCAGCGATCACATTTTGCTGAAGTTCCGGTGACAGTTCAGAAATAATATCTGCTGCATCATCGGTATCCATTTCGTTCAGCTCTGAAGCGATCTCGCTTGGAGAGAGATTTTCAAGAATACGTTCCCGAACATTCTCTTCCAGCTCCATAAGAGCTTCAGCAGTTTTCTCACTATCCAGAAGCCTCACGATATACGTGGCTTCTTCCAGGTTTATTTCGGTAAGAATTTCAGCAATATCAGCGTGATGCACGTCTTCAAGGTGCAACAACAATTCCTTATCGTTTCCTTGTTCGATGAGGTACTGGATCTTGTCAATTAATTCTTCACTTATTTGAAACTGCATACGGCTCTATTTTTTGCGTCAGTTCAATAAACTGCTGGAAACCGAGTTGTTCCGGTCGAGAGCCAAATATAGTATCTTCCCTTAAATTATCTGGAAGATTAAGACTTTTTAAAGAGTTACGAAGTGTTTTTCTACGTTGGTTAAAAGAAGTTTTCACCACGGTGAAAAACAGCTTTTCATTACAGGGAAGACTATAGTTTTCCTTACGTTTTAAGCGTAGAACTCCGCTATCCACTTTAGGTGGTGGATTGAAAACTGTTGGGGGCACCGTAAACAGGTATTCTGCTTCATAAAATGCCTGAACAAGTACGCTCAAAATCCCGTAAGCTTTACTTCCTTCCTTTTCGCAAATTCGTTTAGCCACTTCTTTCTGAAACATTCCAGAAAATTCTGGGATCTGGTCACGCATTTGCAAAACCTTAAAAACTATCTGTGTAGAAATATTATAGGGAAAATTACCAATTACGGCGAACTGTTCCTCTCTAAAGATGCTTCCAAGGTCATGTTTTAAGAAGTCTTTTTCATGAATACGACCACGTAAATGCAGGTAATGACTTTCCAGATATTCCACACTTTCTGAATCGATCTCGATTACGTGAACTTCAGTATCTCTTTCAAGAAGATACTTGGTAAGCACACCCATCCCTGGACCTATCTCCAAAGTTTTCTTATATCCGGAATAATCGAGGGTATCAGCGATTTTCCTGGCGATATTCTCATCGGTCAAAAAATGCTGACCTAAATGTTTCTTTGCGCGAACATCTGTATTGGAGTCCTGTTTTGGTGGCCTGTTATTCTTCATGATAGTTATTCTGGGGAAGTATATTCACCAATTAGTTCAAGTTCGGTTCTAAAAGCTACAAATTTACCTTCGAAAGCTTTGGAACTTGCCCGCATTTTAGTGTCATCTTCCTGGTAATATCGCTCCAGCATTTCCTTACTTTCCGTAGTATACTGGACTGAATANGTGATGCCACCCATTGGTTCCTGCACCATCACCTTGGTCATCAAAGCTTTGCTGAACTTTCCGGTTTTCAACATTTCCGGGATATGTTCTTTTTGCATCCATTCCATCCATTGGTCGTGGATCTCTTCCTGTACATTCAGGGTTACATTATAAATGATCATTGGGAAATTTTTTAAAGATGTTATTCCAGTATATCTCCACGAAGTTGCCGGTACTTTTTACGGGCATCTGTGAAATAAATACTATTGGCAAAGTTAAAGATAATTTGCTCGTAAAGAGTCTTTGCCTTCTCTGGATGTTCCAGCTTGTTTACGTAAAGTTCGGCAAGATAAAAATGTGCGTTATCTGCCAGGATATCATCACCATACGATTGGATGATCTGTAAATAATTATTCTCAGCCCTATCATAACTTGCTTCGTATTCAAAAAGCTTTGCCTGCGCATACAAAGCTTCATCCTCTATACTTTCACCCTTATGCGTTTCCAGGATCGTATCCAGCATGGAAATAGCTTCTGAATTTCGCTTCTGAAATGCCAGCAGATCTGCCCTTGCATACTTTTTAAGTGCAGTTTGCGTACTATCTTCCTGGCTATTGTCTTTGATAAGTAAACTCAATTCCATGGCATCATTTGCGATCAATTGAGACGTAGATTTTTTAAGAATATCAAGCTGAGTTTTCGCCCATTCAAAATCACCTTTATAGTAACTTGTCTTGGCCACCTTAAACCTGGCATCCTGCGCCATGATATCGTTTTTCACCAGGTTTTGCACCTGTGAATAATAGATCAATGCCTGGTCGAACTTTTCCTGCATCACCAGGATATCTGCAAGCGCCATTTTCACTTTGGCTTTTTCAAAATTGGATAACTGCAGTTCCTGAGCGTTTTCAAGCAAAGCGATCGCTGCTTCTTTTTTATCTCTTCGGAAAGCTCTAAAGTTTGCCAGATCGATCTGAAGTTCCAGCGTTTCATTATTAACTCCGTATTCTCCAATCAATTGCTCAAATGCCAATTCAAGGTCATTTAATCCTGCTGAAGTTACCGTTTCTGTTCTGAGTTTTAGCAATAGATGTCTGGCCTGTAAATTAAAGGCCGGTGATGGTGATTCTTCGATCGCATAGGTCAGGATTTCCTGTGCTACCTCAAATTGCTTCGCTTCCCGTGCGAGCAATGCAAGATTGAGAATCCCCTGTAAGTTCTTTTCTCCTCTTTTATAAATTGCGCGCTCCTGAGTAAAAGCTTTATCGTATTGCTGCTGCTGCACAAAAAGCCAGCTTAGCATTTGATTATATAATAATCTTGGATCTTCCTGTGACCTCTTCAGTAGTAATTTTCTAAAGTTGATATTGGCTTCCGTAGCAGGATCATCAGTGATATAACGACTAAATTCCCGGTTTGCCAGACTATAGAATTTTGTATCATCTTCTATAAGATCGAGATAATTAGAGAACATCTTTTCTGTATTTCCCTGTTCCCCGTAGATCCTTGCAAGTTGTAAATTAAAGTTCTGAGCGGGATTGATCTCCATTGCACGCTCGTAAGCTTTTACTGCATAGTCGAGTAAACTGTATTTCTCAAAACTTCGGGCAATAGAATAAGCATAATTAGGTCGGGATTCTCCAGCCTGCAAAGCTTCCTGGTAAAACTGTTCTGCCCGCTCCAGGTTTTGCTGAAGTTCGTAGTTATGACCAATATCAATAAGGATAGCTGGATTATTTGCCGAAGCGCTCATACGCTCCCGCAAAAGATCTTCCGCAGCTTTGAAATCCTCCAGTTGTTGATATGAACTTACGAGACCGTTAAAAATTATTGGATTGGAAGGATTATCCTCGTAAATATCCTGGTAGATCTTAAGTGCTTTTTTGTATTCTCCCTGATCGAAAAAATTCCTNGCAAGCTGCTCAGATTGTGCAACCGCTATAGAGCCGGTGAGCAGGAAAATCAGCATAAATAAAAAACAGCGCATATGTAAATATAAACANTTGCGCTGTTCCAGNATGGTGAACCTCAGGTTAATCGATAAGATCGAAACCGCAATATGGAACCAGAACTTCAGGAACTTTAATTCCTTCTTCAGTCTGGTAATTTTCAAGGATTCCGGCAAGTACTCTTGGTAAAGCCAGGGCGCTACCATTTAAAGTATGGGCCAGTTCCTTTTGATTTTCTTTATTCTTGTATCGTAATTTAAGTCGGTTTGCCTGAAAGGTTTCGAAGTTTGAAACCGAACTTATTTCCAGCCATCTATCCTGAGCAGTAGAGAATACTTCAAAATCGAAAGTAAGCGCTGCTGTAAATCCAAGATCACCACCGCATAGACGCAAAATACGATATGGCAGTTTTAGTTCTTTAAGCAGGTTCTTAATATGCTCTACCATCCCATCTAAGGCAGCGTAAGAGTTTTCCTGAGTTTCCACTCGTACGATCTCTACTTTATCAAATTGATGCAAGCGGTTCAATCCTCGTACATGTGCTCCATATGATCCCGCTTCTCTTCTAAAACATGGGGTATATCCGGTACATTTAATTGGAAAGTCTTTTTCGGTCATCAAATTATCACGAAACATGTTCGTCATAGGAACTTCAGCCGTTGGGATCAGGTAAAGATCATCTTCGGTAACATGATACATTTGCCCTTCTTTATCTGGCAACTGTCCTGTTCCATAACCTGAAGCTTCATTCACCATAAGAGGTAATTGATATTCTGTATAACCAGCTTCGGTTGCTTTATCCAGGAACCAGGTGATTAAGGCACGCTGTAATCTCGCTCCTTTTCCTTTATACACCGGAAATCCTGCACCAGTGATCTTATTCCCTAGTTCAAAATCTATAATATCGTACTTCTTAGCCAGTTCCCAGTGTGGTTGAGAACCTTCAGCCAGTACCGGAACATCACCATCTTTAAATATCTCCTCATTGTCCTCTTCGCTATTACCGGCGGGAACAGATGGATGTGGAATATTTGGAATCGTATATAGCAACTCCTGCAGTTGAGCTGTGGTGCCATTAAGTAATTCTGAAAGCTCTTTAGAATCTTCCTTTAATTTCCCGGTCTTTTGCTTTAAAACATTCGCCTTCTGGTGCTCCCCATTTTTGAACATAAGCCCTATCTCTTTCGAAAGCTTATTGGAAGTCGCCAGGGTATCATCTAATTGTGCCTGCGTGGACCTTCTGGTCTCATCCAGTTCGAGGATCTTATCGAACACAGCTGCAGCCTCAAAATTTCGCTTTTTGAGTGCCTGTATATATTCGTCTTTATGTTCTGCTATTTTGGAAACCTGTAACATAAGGCCTGAAAATTTTAAATGAAGTTGAAATTTTTATAAGCTGCAAATGTAGCAAAAGCAGGCTAGAAAATTAGTCTTCGGTAGAAGGTAAAATCCAGTCATGGTGACGAAAATGTTGCCATTCTTCAGCCGCCAGATCTACCTTTGGATCAATAAGGGTTTTATAGGGACCGCGATTCACCCTGATTTTCCCTTCAGTATAAACCTCTATTTCCATACCTTTTTCAGCATATTCCTGCTCGAGCCTTTGCGCAAATTGCCAGATCATGTCCGGTTTGCTTGGAATAGCTCTCAATTGTTTGCGGGACAGGTAATCTTCTTTCTGAACAATGATCGTATCGCTGGTTCCTTTTTCTACTACTTTGAAAGTAATTCTACCACCTTTGCCTCGCAACATCATTCGCCAGCTTAAACGATGTCCTTCTTCGGTCCATAGTACATCATCCTGAAAAAACCAATGTCGTAAAGGCAATGCGATCTGTATAGCGAACCACACTGCCAGAGCGCCAATAAAGATCTTATTCCAGGAAGGAACATTGATCTCATTTCCAGTATAGAATCTTTTCTTTCCACGCAGGAATATCTTGTTGATAGTTTCCGAAGGAAAAAAGAAAATACAGAAGGCGAGCGACATATAGGGAAAGATGCCAATATGAAAGATAAAACTGTTGAACAGATGGAAGAATATCGCGGCGATAAACGCTATTAACCTGGTCCTTTTCCAAAGTAGCAATGGGATAATCAGCAGATCAAATAGGAGTCCGAAATAAGTAATCGCATAGCGAATCCAGGGTTTTTGAAGAAACTCTCCAACCAGCCAGTAATCCTTCTTGGAAGCCATTAGCATTGCAGGAAAACTACCATCCAGCCAGTCTGGGTAAAATTTAGCTACGGAAGCATAAGTATATACGATCCATAACTGAAGTACGATCACCACCCAGACCCACCTGGGCATGGAAATTCTGCTTATTTCCGGTTTTCTCCACGCATCTATCGAAAACCAACGATGTGCCGGCAGAAAGCTCATGATAAAACATAATAACATGAGCAGGTAGTAATGATTATTATAAGAAGATTTCTGCATTAAATACACCCCAGCCCACATGATCCCGTAGAGTACCATGGACATTCGATATTTGAAACCCAGCATAACAAAAATTCCGAAAACCCCCATGATCGCATAATACCAGATCATCCCATTTCCAGGCAGCGGTTGTAGAAATTCGAATCCAATAAAATTGAAGGTGAATTCTGGTTCTATCATGGTTCGGCGAATCCAACCAGTGAAAATAGCGCCAAATGCTTCAATGGTGATCAATAATCCAAATAACGCACGAAAAACAACAAGTGCTGAATTATCGACTTCTTTGAATAACCACCTATTCAGCATAATTATCCTTGATATATTGACTTGAAAATGCCTGATCCTGCTTCATGGCGATCTTTAATTCTTGTAGTGAATTAAATTTCTTTTCATCGCGGATCCTTACCAGCATTTCTATGGTAAATTCTTTTCCGTATAGATCTTTATCAAGATCAAAAAAGTAAGTTTCTATCGTTTGCTCCTTCCCTCCAACAGTAGGATTTGTTCCAATATTCATCATTCCAAAAATGGTCTGTCCATCCAACACAGATCTTACTACGTAAACACCATTCTTCGGTATTAGTTTATAATCTTCAGGAATCTCCATATTTGCGGTGGGATAGCCAAGATCTTTGCCAATCCCTCTCCCTCTAACTACGGTACCCTTCAGAGTAAATTCACTTTGAAGGTAAATATTGGCCTGTTCCACTCTCCCGTCCAGAAGTGCTTTTCGAATCTTTGTAGAACTTACAGCTACTTGCTCCACGTCCTGTTGAGAGATCTCTTCTACCTCGATACCAAATTCTTTTCCAAATTGCTTGAGATCATTGATATCTGCAGTGCGATTGCGCCCGAATCTATGGTCATAACCAATAATGATCTTTTTTGCCCTGAGTTTATTTACAAGGATATCCCGTACGAATTCCAGTGCCGTTAACCTCGAAAATTGATGTGTAAAAGGATGAACCACAAGGTGATCTATCCCTGTTTGATCTAATAATTGCTTGCGCTCCTCGATCGTATTGATAAGCTTGATATCACTCTCCTTCTGCAATACCATTCTTGGATGAGGAAAAAAGGTAAGCACTACCGAGTCCAGGTTGTTGGCATGGGCAGAGTTAACAAGGCGATCTATGATCTTGCGATGTCCTGCATGAACACCATCAAAAGTCCCTATGGTCACTACAGTTTGACGTTCACTACTAAATGAGTTTGCACCTTTATACTCTTCCAAATCCTGTTATTTTCCGTTATATGAATTCATGGTATTGGAAACTCCAGCTGTTCCAAAGCTCAATATTAATTCTGCGGAAGTTTTTAAACGTTCCGGCATCTTCTTAAGTTCATCACCTTCCCATTCACCAAGTACATAATCTATTTGTTGTCCTTTGGCGAACTCATCACTGATCCCGAATCTAAAGCGATTGTATTTCGTGGTATTTAATTGTGCCTGTATATCTTTAAGTCCATTATGACCACCGTCGCTACCTTTGGTTTTGAGTCTCAAAGTTCCAAAGGAAAGGTTGAGATCATCTGTCACTATTAGTAAATTTTCCAGGTTGATCTTTTCCTTCTGCATCCAGTAATTTACTGCCTTCCCGCTAAGATTCATATACGTACTGGGCTTGAGAAGCACAAATATTCTTCCTTTAAATTTAAAGCTGGCAACGTCGCCCAGTTTCTGGGTTTCAAAGCTCACCTCTTTTTCTCTGGCAAGTTCATCAAGGATCTTAAATCCTATATTATGCCTGGTATTTTCGTATTTCGGGCCAATGTTTCCTAAGCCTACGATCAAAAATTTCTTCATGGGATCTATTTGCTTCCCGGTCTCTTTCTTACGTAATATCCTTCCGAAGAATGAAAGCATCCAATTTAGTTTTCGTAAAGATAAAATTTATCAGCTACTTTGAAATTAGATTACTAAAAACCGAATGATAAAATTCTGCTAATAAAAAAAGCATTCCGAAGTGGAATGCTTTTCTATATGAATTAAAGACTAAGACTAGTTGTCTTCTCCTTCTTTTACTGCTGCCACATCATCAGTCTCAGTAGCTGGTACTTCGTCTGGAGCAACTTCATCTTCGTCATCATCATCGTCAAGAGCAACAATGTTACGAGAAGTTCTTACCTGACAGATTACTGTGTTATCTGGATGCTGGATCACATAATCCTCACTAGCAACACCAGTTACATAAAGCTTCTGACCGATTTTAAGTTTAGATACATCTGCAACGATGTAATCTGGAAGATCTCCAGGTAAACCTCTTACCTTAAGACGACGAAGGTTGTATCTTAGTACACCACCGTTCTTAACCCCTCTTGCAACACCTTCAGTGTGAACAGGAATTTCCATTGTAATTGGCTTATCATCGAAGATCTGGTAGAAATCGATGTGAAGGATAGAATCATTCACTGGGTGAAATTGAATATCCTGAAGAATTGCATCAAAAGATTTTCCATCTTTCAATTTAATTTTAACTGTATGTACATCTGGAGTGTACACAAGGTCTTTGAATGAGATTTCCTCTGCTGCAAAGTGTAGTGGATCACCTTCTACGCCGTACAATACGCAAGGAACCTGTCCAGCATTACGTAGTGCCTTCGTTGCCTTCTTGCCTACGCTTTCTCTTTTAGATCCGTTGATCGTAATTGATTTCATTGTTGTAATTTAAAGTTATAACAAATGTCGTCGGGTCCGCTTTGGACTGCCTTCATTTGCCAAAATTTTGAGGTTGCAAAAGTAAAGCTTTTTCTGAATCTATAAAATACTGATCCTTAAAAAGTTCAGATGAATTACAGAGATCATGATTTTGGTATCTCTCACTGGAAGTTCATCTATTATTTGTATAAATTGAAGCTTATTTAATTCTGAAGTACATGGAGAACTCATCTGAAACTGTAAATGCCAACAAGCGAATAGCCGCGATCGATCTCGGCACAAATTCTTTTCATGCCGTACTGGTAGATATTTATCCTGATGGAAGTTTTAGAACGGTAGACAAACTGAAGGAAATGGTCATTCTTGCCGAAAAAGGAATGGAGAATAAATTGAGTGAAGAAGCCATGCAACGNGGCCTTGACGCTATGAAAAGAATTAAGTTTCTTTGCGATAGCATGCACGTGGAAGAAATCATCGCCTTCGCCACTTCAGCCATACGGGAAGCCACCAATGGAGGAGATTTTATTCAACGAATGAAAGCGGAATCTGGCATCAAAGTAAGAGCAATCTCGGGCAGTAAGGAAGCAGCATTAATCGGGCTGGCGGTTCAGCATAGTATAGCACTTTCCGAAGAACTGGTCTTGATGGTAGATATTGGAGGAGGAAGTGTGGAATTTATTCTGGGTAATAATGAGAAGTTTCTCTATTCTCAGAGTTTGAAACTCGGCGTTGCCCGCATGGCGGCAAAATTTGTTTCTAATGACCCTATTAGTAAAGAAGAGATCAAAGCTTTAAAAAAACATTATAAAAAAGAACTTGGTGAACTTTCAGAAATACTAGCAAAACATAAAGTTAGAACCATTATTGGAAGTTCCGGAACCATGGAGAATATAGGCGCCATGATCGCCAACAGAAACTCTCATACGGCCAATATGAGCCTGAACGAACTGGTTTTTGATGTTTCAGAATTTAAAAAACTTTACAAGGATTTTATTCAGCTTGATCGCCAAGAACGTGAGGATATTAGTGAGCTGGATGAAAAAAGAATAGACATCATCAACCCGGGAATGGTGCTGGTGAAATATCTTATCAAGGAATTTAATATCGAAGAAATCAAAATTTCTGAAGCTGCGCTTCGAGATGGGATGATCCTCGATTTTATCAAAAAGGAACGTCCAAAACTTGATCTTGTCGCTAATTATCCTGAGCCGCGAAAACGCAGTGTTCATGAACTCTTACGCAAATGCCACTGGATGGAAGATCACTCCCGGCATGTGGCAGCGATGAGCCTGCANTTATTCGATGCTTTTCAAAAAGATCTTAAACTGGAAGAAGCAGATCGCGAGCTACTGGAATACGCAGCCTTAATGCATGATATTGGTTATTATATCAACTATCGGAAACATCACAAACATACGCTGTATATAATAAGACATGCAGATCTACGTGGTTTCAACGAAGATGAGATCAATATCATGGCGCATACCGCTCGTTATCACCGAAGAACTATTCCAAAAAAGAGACATTATCTTTATAAGCAGTTATCCAAGAAACTACGCAAAAGGATCGAGAAATTAGCCGCTTTACTTCGACTTGCAGATGGCCTGGATCGCAGTCACTACCAGAACGTTCAGGAATTGGAGATCATTAGATCTTCAGAGAAGATCAGGTTGCAAATAACAACGCTCGGGGATCCGGAACTGGAAGTCTGGGGAGGTTTACGCAAGGCAGATCTCCTTAAGGATATTACTGGAAAAGAGATCGAGATCATCACCATAGAAAAACAAAACAAACAGAATCAAGCATAAAAAAAGCCGGTTTAGAACCGGCTTTTTTTTAATGTTATGTCAAATACTGAAGTTACATGATGAACTTTTCACTAATGGAGCGATTATCATTTACACTCTTCATCACATCTGCAAAAAGATTTGCACAGCTCACCACCTTGATTTTCTTGCTTTCCTTTCTTAGTGGAATGGAATCGGTAACAATTAATTCCTCAAGTTTAGATTTTTCTACACGCTCATAAGCTTCACCAGAAAGTACAGGATGCGTACAGATGGCACGAACGCTTAAAGCTCCGCGTTCCATCATAAGATCTGCTGCTTTGGTTAGAGTTCCTGCGGTGTCAACCATATCATCTACCAGGACTACATTTTTCCCGGTAACATCTCCAATTAGCTCCATATGGGAGATCACATTTGCTTTCGCTCTTTGCTTGTAGCAAATCACCACATCGGTTTCTAATGCTTTGGAATATGCATAAGCTCTTTTAGAACCACCCATATCAGGAGAAGCGATGGTCAGGTTATCAAGTCCAAGATTCTTTAAGTATGGAAGAAAAACAGTACTGGCGTAAAGGTGATCCACAGGTTTTTCGAAAAATCCCTGGATCTGGTCGGCATGAAGATCCATTGTGATGATCCTGGTTGCGCCAGCAGTTTCGAGTATACTTGCGATCATTTTAGCGGCAATTGGCACACGGGGTTTATCCTTGCGATCNTGTCTTGCCCATCCAAAATAAGGCATTACTGCAGTAATNTGTCTAGCTGAAGCACGTTTAGCAGCATCCAGCATTAGAAGCATTTCCATCAGGTGGTCACTACCGGGATGGGTAGAGCCAATGATAAAAACCCTGCTTCCTCTTACAGACTCCTCGAAAGATGGCTGAAATTCACCATCACTATACGTGGAAGTNATCACATTCCCAAGATGAGTACCGTAATGACCGGCGATTTTCTCAGCCAGCGCCTGGCTTTGTGTACAGTTAAAGATTTTAGCTTCCGTAGTCGGCATTTGTTGTGTTGTTTAGTTGTGTTTGTTATTGTGCCGTAAATTTAGAAAAACTTCCGCGCGAACCGGGCATAATTTGCTAACGGAATTTTAAAAATTACAGTTCCCCTGTTTAATGAGTTAGATCTATGACTAAAGCTGCTTTCCCCATTCATCCAATTCACGCAGAATATGCTCCAAAGATTTCCCTTTTTCAGTAAGTTGATATTCAACTTTGGGAGGAACTACCGGGTAAACTTTGCGGGACACCAGTAAGTCCTTCTCTAATTCTCGAACTGTTTGCGTGAACATTTTATTACTGATCTCTGGAATCCTGGATTTTAGAACACCAGACCTTTCCGGCCCATCCAGTAAATGAAAAAGTACCAAAGGTTTCCATTTTGTACCAATAAGGTTCATGGTCGCATTTAAAGGACAAATATTCTTAGATATAATTTTCGACATAAACTTCTGATAATGTTCTATTTACTCTTTTAGTAACCTATACCACTTTTAGGTAACTTATTGTTTACTAGGCTAATATACCGTAATTTTGAAGCTCTAAACAATAATGTTATGAAAAAAGAAAACGCTTATCCAAGATCATTTTCACATATTGGAATCACTGTTCCAGACCTCCAGAAAGCTGTAGATTTTTATTCTGAAGTAATGGGGTGGTACACGATCATGCAGCCGGCGAAGGTAGAGAAAGACCCTGATACTGCTATTGGCCAGATGTGTATCGATGTATTTGGAAATGACTGGGAAGAATTTGAGATCGCACATATGTCTACCTCAGATGGTGTGGGTATCGAGTTATTTTCATTTTCTAAGGGCAAAAAAGAAGCGCCAGCATTCAACCCATTTAACACAGGATTGTTTCATTTCTGTATACAGGATCCTGACATTGAAGGTCTAATTGAAAAAATTGTGGCCAATGGTGGGAAACAGCGAATGCCCATTAGAGAATATTACCCGGAAGAAAAACCTTTTAAAATGTGTTATGTTGAAGATCCTTTTGGAATCGTATTCGAAATTTATACGCATAGTTACGAACTCACTTATTCATCTGGCGCCTATTCAGAATAGAATAGTGAACTGAAATATATACCTTGAGACCTATTTAAACGTTCTAATTCGATGTTTACTCATGCTGTTTTCAGGTATTTCAAAGAGATAAATACATATAATGGTCCGCTGGCGATCATCATTGGGATCGCTGCCGGACCCTTGTATGCCCTGCTTGTTTTTAGCAGTTTTGGTGTTTTTACAGGTATGCTTGCATTTGATTATTTCAAAAACCATCAATACTATATGTATGAGAACCTGGGATTTAGCAAATCATTCCTGCTAAGTCGTGTTTTTCTTCTTAATATTCTGATTACTGTTATCTGCGGAATAATCCTGTTGCTATTTTGAGAATTCTTCAGGCCCGAAATATTCATAAGAGCTATGCAGATAATATTCTGAATGATCTGAATTTTCAATGTAAAACAGGTGAAATGATCGGAATNTTTGGTAGAAATGGATCCGGAAAATCTACGCTTCTAAAAATTCTCTTCGGAAAAATAAAACCCGACCAGGGCAGCATTTATCTTGATGAACGGGAACTGACATCATCCTCCATCATTTCAGAAAAATTAATNGGCTNCTTACCACAGGATAGTTTTCTTCCGAANAATTCAACTGTACAGGNTATTATTCCNTTTTTNCATCCAGACGGAGANGCTCAGGATCGCATATTNTATGCTAAAGGAGTCGGGAATTTTGCTTCNAGAAAGATCAAAGAACTAGCCATTGGCCAGCGGAGGTATCTGGAATTACTNCTNGTGGGCAATCTTGANCATCCATTTTTACTACTGGACGAACCTTTTTCTATGGTTGAACCTCTTTACAAAGAGTGCATTATTGAGTTCATTACTAACCTGAAAGCTAGAAAAGGTATTATCATCACAGATCATTATTACCAGGATGTTCTGAATGTTGCCTCTAAAAATTTGCTTCTGAAAAATGGGAATTTAGTAAGTATTTCTTCTGAAGCAGATCTGCTTACCGAGGGCTACCTGAAAACATAAAAACTCCCTGATTTTTTATATTTTGCAGACCTAAACTTAAAAGAACAAGTTTCCAATACCTGAATACCACAGACAGTTTCGAATATGCAAGAACGGCCATTTGGACATAATTTAATCTATAAACCTATAGGATGGCTGTATCTACATTCCCTGCATTCAGAAAAAACAGCAAAATCTCTACTGAGTGAAAAGTTCAATAACAGGTATGACCTTGCAGGTAGTCGTATAGTGCTTAACCTGGTTAGCTTTTTAATTCTTGCTGTGTTTGTAATTTTTATAGTAAGCCTCCTTCTTAAATCTGTCCAGTATTTCGTGGCTTGACCTAAAATAAAAAAGGGCGGCAAAGTGCCACCCTTTTCTTATTATGATAATTTAATTTAAACCTTAAGATCGTAGCGATCAAGATTCATCACCTTGTCCCAGGCTTTTACGAAATCCTTTACGAATTTCGCTTCAACATCATCAGTAGCATACACCTCAGCCAGTGCTCTCAATTCAGAATTTGATCCAAATATAAGATCTACCCTGCTTCCGGTATATTTCACTTCTCCGGTTCTTCTATCTCTTCCTTCAAAAAATTGATCATCTTCTGAAGTTGCCTTCCAGGTCACTCCGAAGTCAAGAATATTCTTGAAGAAATCGTTGGTCAACTGTCCTGGTCTGTCTGTGAAAACTCCATGCTTAGAACCGTCATAATTAGCACCAAGAGATCTCATTCCTCCTACCAGAACCGTCATTTCAGGAGCAGTTAGAGTTAGCAATTGTGCTCTATCGATCAATAATGCTTCAGCTGAAGCTGAGATATTATCCCTGTTTCCGAAGTAGTTTCTAAAACCATCTGCATTAGGCTCCAGTGGTTCAAACGCTTCCACATCGGTCTTCTCCTGGGTGGCATCTGCACGTCCCGGAGTAAAAGGCACTTTTACATCATGCCCAGCCTCTTTAGCTGCTTTTTCAACTGCTGCACAACCGGCCAGGACTATAAGATCTGCAATAGAAACTTTTTTAGAATCCTGTGAATCGTTGAAATCTGACTGAATTCCTTCCAACGTCTGGATCACTTTTCCCAATTGTGGCGGGTTGTTCACTTCCCATCCTTTCTGAGGAGCTAAGCGTACACGTGCACCATTGGCACCACCACGTTTATCGGAACCTCTAAAAGTTGAAGCCGAAGCCCATGCAGCAGAAACCAGCGCCGCAGTAGAAAGTCCGCTATCGAGAATTTTAGATTTTAAGTTTTCAATATCCTGATCGTTAATGATTTCATGCTCTACTTTTGGAATTGGATCCTGCCATAGCAGTTCCTCCTGTGGAACTTCCGGCCCTAAATATCTTTCGATAGGCCCCATATCACGGTGTGTTAGTTTAAACCAGGCACGGGAATAGGCATCTGCAAACTCTTCAGGGTTTTCAAGGAAATGTCTGGAGATCTTTTCGTATTCTGGATCCATCTTTAAAGAAAGATCTGTCGTTAACATAAACGGTGCATGTTTCTTATCTGGATCATGCGCATCTGGAACAGTTCCCGCTCCGGCATTATCCTTTGGCTGCCATTGGTATGCTCCTCCTGGGCCTTTAATACATTCCCAGTCGTACTTAAATAGATTTTCGAAATAAGTATTACTCCATTTTGTTGGAGTATCTGTCCAGGCGCCTTCAATTCCACTAGTGATCGTATCAGCTCCTTTTCCGGTTCCATAGGTATTCTGCCATCCCATACTCTGCATTTCAATCCCTGCAGCAGCTGGTTCAGCTTCCACATATTTCTCAGGATCTGCAGCACCGTGAGTTTTCCCAAATGTATGACCACCNGCGATCAAAGCAACGGTTTCATAATCGTTCATCGCCATTCTTCCGAAGGTGTCTCGAATATAAGAAGCCGATTCTACCGGATCTGGATTCCCGTTATGTCCTTCAGGATTCACATAGATCAATCCCATATGTGCTGCTCCTAGCGGACTCTCAAGTTCACCTTCAGCATATCTTTCCTCATTATCAAGCCACTCGCTTTCAGATCCCCAGTAAACGTCGTTCTCTGGCTCCCATACATCTTCACGACCACCTGCAAAACCAAACATTGGCAAGCCCATAGATTCATGAGCACAGTTTCCAGCAAGCACCAGTAGATCAGCCCAGGACAATTTTCTACCATATTTCTTTTTGATAGGCCATAAGAGTAATCTCGCCTTATCCAGGTTTGCATTGTCTGGCCAGCTATTTAGCGGAGCAAATCTCTGTTGCCCAGAACCAGCTCCTCCACGACCATCTCCAATCCTGTAAGTACCGGCACTATGCCAGGCCATACGTATAAAGAAAGGTCCATAATGGCCATAATCTGCAGGCCACCAGTCCTGTGAGTCGGTCATAAGATCATAAAGATCCTGCTTTACTGCAGCCANATCAAGNCTCTTAAATTCTTCAGCATAATTAAAGTCATCGTCCATAGGATCGGTTAATGAAGAATGCTGTTTTAATATATTAAGGTTTAGCTGATTTGGCCACCAGTCTCTGTTAGAGGTACCGTTACCAGCAGAGTTCTTAATAGCTCCGCCCATAAATGGACATTTACTGGATTCATTGACTTCCCAAACCTTGTGATTATCGTCGCTTCCAGAATGATTTTTTCCCATTTTGTTAAAATATTAGATTAATAAATTGGATTAGAGTTCGAATTTACGAAAAGGTATTCGATAATTTTTATTTATAGTTTTTATATAATGATAGTTATATCGAATAGCTCGCTACCGAATTGCTGTAATTAATACAATTAAAGTTTTCAAACCTAACCGTGAAAAGTTTAATTTTTAATATTAATTTTAAGCCTTAATTTAATAAAAAACTGAATATTTAGAGGCCCTACACTGCACTGTATCTTATATCTAAATAATGATGAAGTTGCTCAAATCTATAGACTGGCTCCTGATCCTGTTTTTAATCGTACTTGCTATTATTGCGAGTGTTATTATTTCTGAATGGAATTCTATCGTAGATTTTGGTCATGACATCATTTAAATTTGATAGATTGCTTTTTCTGAAATTCGATTTTGATTTATAAAAATCTTGCTGAACCTATATGACACACAGGTCTGAAAACCCCAATCCTGAAACAGATCATAACCACGATGAATTTGAAGACAATGAAATAACAGAACTCATTCCCGCACTATATTCAAAAAGAGTTATTTTCATGTTCTGCCTGCTCTTCTCCACGATCTTTGGAGCAGTTATTCTTATGAGCAACCTGAACAGCGTTAAAGAGAATAAAGGAAAATGGCAGGTANTGCTNTTTGCACTTTTATATACTGCTGGTCATGCNTATACCGTATTTAATTTNTCCACNACNTANATTGGCTTAATGCTGAATTTAGGTGGCGCTTTAATTCTCACAGAATANTTCTGGAACAGGTATATAGGAATGGAAAAACAATTCATCCGGAAAAGCTGGACAAAACCAGCGTTAGTATCAGCTTTAATTACAGTACCACTTATTGTAGCAGCTGTACTTACTACTCAGTAAATTTTTGATCATGAATACTGAAATAAAACTTCTACCTGGTTATTTCAAAATTACTGGTTGGATCCTTACAATGAATAAGCTCATTTGTCTTCTAGCTTTAACTTTCGTTAGCTTCAGCCGGATGAGGAACGAAACTCCTGAAATTGTTCGCAAACGTAAAACTTACTTAGTACGTGCATTGATATTTGGATCTGGCATTACAATCATTGAGCTNGCATTAGACTTGATTTTTGAAAGTAAGGATTCTATGAGAGATTCCGTAGAAATGATGTACTTGATCTTCGGATACTACCTTTTTACATTCTATGGAGATTCTAAAGTGAAAATGTTAAACAAAACCGATAAGTCTGCTAAATGACCTCACTGCCCTTTCAATTTTTGATATATTTAAATAAAAAGAATAATTATGGCTTCAGAAGGAAAGATCGAAATTGAGAGTAAAATAAATGCAAAACTAGACCAGGTTTGGGAATTCTGGACTAAACCTGAACATATTACCAAATGGAACAAAGCCAGTGAAGATTGGTTATGTCCCAACGCCGAAAATGATCTTAAGGAGGGCGGAAAGTTTAAATATCGAATGGAATCTGAAGATGGAAAAGTTGGTTTTGATTTCGCCGGAACTTATAAAGAGGTCAGAGAAAAAGAGAAACTCACTTATGAACTTGAAGATGGCAGGAATGCTGANGTAACNTTTTCAGAAGAAGATGGNNNNGTAANGATAAAAGAGATCCTGGATACAGAAGATGANAATCNGGTGGATCAGCAAGAGCAAGGCTGGAAATCTATTCTTCAAAGTTTTAAAGCTTATACTGAAGAGCAATCATAACGAAAAAAGGCCGGAAAAAATTCCGGCCTTTTTTTTTGTTATATATGAGAAGAACTATTGATCATCCAGCTGAACAGCATCGGTATCTGCTCCCATGTTTTTCAAAGTTTTGTTGATATCTTCTGTCATTTCAGGTGGTCCGCATACATAAAATTGTTTACTAAGATCAGATACGTTGCTTTTCAGAAATTCCTCGTTCAAATAAGCATTTGTATGCTTAGTGTCTTTCTGATCTGTAATTACATAAGTAGCATTNTCACCAAGCATGCTATCCAGCTCCTCTTTCAGAANAATGTCCTTATCGGTCTTATTACTGAAGAATAAATTCATACCATCCAGTTTATTTTTCTTCTTAAGATCCCGAAGCATCGAAATATATGGTGTGATCCCGGCTCCTCCGGCAATAATATACCCAGGACCTTTATATTCAATGGCTCCCCAGGTATCTCTAACAATTAGTTCGTCACCTTCCTTAAGTTTAGATAATTGCTCCGTTACTCCATCATGATCTGGATAGATCTTGATAGTAAACTCNAGATGATCGTCTTCGTTTAAACTGGTGAAAGTGAAAGGTCTTTTTTCATCTTTCCACTCTTCCTGGTTGATCGAAATTTCTGTGGCATGTCCCGGTGTAAACTCATAGCCTTCAGGTTTCTCAACAATGAATTGCTTCACATCGTGCGTTAGCTGCCCAATCGATTTGATCTTCACTACCTTTTCCATAATCTTTTTTATTTTCAAGATAAAGGAAATGAGTGCTTGAGTCAAATACGTTAGCTACTGTATGCAGTAATTTAACCATACTTAACGACTGTGCTTCTGCATTTAAGGAAGTTTAGGAATTGATCTCCTGCATCACTTCTGAAAAAATGCGGTACGACCTAAGTCTATCTTCCTGATGGTAGATATGAGAAGCAACAATAACTTCATCAATACCGGTATCCTTCAGAAATTCTTCAGTTTTGTTTTTGATGTGCTGTTTGTCTCCTACGAACGAATATTTCAGCATTCGCTGTAAAGCGGGATTATCGCGAACTTCACGTAATTCAGCATCCATTTCGACGGGCTTTTGCAAATAATCCAGGTTTCCTGTAAGAACACCCACCATCATTCTAAGTGAGCTGGTGGAAAGTTTTTCGGCTTCTTCGTTGGTCTCTGCGGCGGTCACATTGATCCCTGCAATAGTATAAGGTTTTTCAAGATATGCTGAAGGCTGGAATTCTCTGTAATAAATTTCCATAGCTTCAAATAACTGTCCAGGTGCAAAATGACTGGCAAAAACATAGGGAAGCCCCTTTTCTGCAGCCACATGAGCACTATCAGTGCTCGAACCTAAAACATACATAGGCACGTTAACCCCTTCAGCAACAGTAGCTCTTACTTTTGTAGATTTTAAGCTATTCTTAAAGTATCGCTGAATTTCATCGATCTCATGCGGGAATTTAAAAACAGAATTCATGCGATCACTTCGAATCGCATGCGCAGTTACCTGGTCTGTTCCCGGAGCCCGGCCAAGTCCCATATCGATCCTGTCTGGATATAGAGACCCTAAAGTTCCAAACTGTTCAGCAACAATTAACGGAGAGTGATTTGGTAGCATAATACCGCCACTTCCAATACGAATACTATCTGTTTTAGCCGCGACATGACTCATAAGAACAGTCGTCGCAGAGCTCGCGATACTCACCATATTATGGTGCTCTGCGAGCCAGAGTCTTTTATACCCTAGTTTTTCTCCCTGCTGAGCAAGGTCTACGGTATTTTTGAAAACCTGAGAATGTGAAATATCCTGGCCTACAACTGCAAGATCCAGAATAGAGTAATTTATATGTTTGGTCATAAATTTAAAATTTGAAACCTGTATCTCTACAGGCCGGGATTTCGTCTCAACTCTATCCAAAACCTTACAGTGTTCAAACCCAAAGGAGGTTCAATGCCAATTTTCTGAAGTGAAAAATGCTGCTCTTAGAATACTGATAGCAGGAAGTGAGCTGAATTCTGCAATTTAATGTCGAATGATTGCAAAGAAAAACCCTCACAGATTTCTGAAAGGGTTTTTAAGTACTCGAGGCGGGAATCGAACCAAGAAAATAAAAGAAAACAAAAGAAGCTCAAGGGTACTGATTTCAGTAGCTTTCAATTTAAGTAACTCCAATCAGCTTCCTTTAATTTCCTTTTTTTAGCTTATGTTTGTTACTCATTTGTTACTAATTCCATGTCAGTACAATTAAGAGAGAAAAAACTTAAAAATGGTAAAAGCTATTACTTAGATATTTATCACAATGGTTCTAGATCGTACAAGTTCCTAGGGATAAAGGTAATAACAAAAGGACCAAAAAAAGATTCTCCTATCCAGAGAAAGGAGAAAATAAGAATTGCCGAGGAAAGAGCCGCCCAGGAGCAGATCCGACTGATTAGTAAAGGTACCACCTACACGCCCGAACATTTGCGAGACATTAGTTTTTCAGATTTCGCTGAACATTTCATTGATAATTATTCAAAAAGAGATATTCGAATCCTTGAAGGTTCCATAAAAAAATTCAAGGAGTTCACTTCATCTAATACACTCCGAATGTCAGATATTAATCCTGATCTAATGGAGCAGTTTAAGGAGTATCTATTATCCTGTGAGAGCCTTTCAGGAGAAACTCCGCATAATTACTTCACTCGATTTAAAAAAGTTTTGAAAAGCGCTAAAATCAAGGGAATTATTCAAGAATTACCAACCGATGATATCACCTTCAAAAATCCTAACAAAGATGAAAACCTTAGAAAAGAAGTTTTAGAAATAGATGAACTTAGAATTTTAGCAAACACCAAGTGCGGTAACGAAGAGGTGAAAAAAGCATTTTTATTTTCTTGTTATACTGGATTANGTCTTGCTGAAATAATAGATCTTAAGTGGAAAAACATCAGAAAAGACCGCTTGATCACTACCCGAAAAAAGACAGGTTCACCTATCAACAATCAGTTGAGTTCAGCACCTCTTAATCTGATTGGAGAACCTAGAGACAAAGAAGATTATGTATTTAAATTACAGAATATCAGCCATACGTCAGTAAGTAAAAATTTAAAATATTGGCTTAAACGTGCTGAAATTGATAAGAAAATCACCTTTTATTGTGCTCGGCATAGCTTCGCTTGCTTATTATTAATGAATGGAGCCAATTTGAAAAGCGTTGCCGATGCAATGGGCCACTCTTCCACTAAAACAACTTTGAAGTATTTAAACCACGTTGAAAGACTAAAAGACGAAGCAACTAATAACCTACCAAGTCTCGAAATATGAAAAGGATTGTACCGCAACTAATAGACCATATGAAGTTAGAAGACTTTCTAACTCTTGAGTTTAACAGATATTTATATAAAGATTTTAATGAAGGCCTTAAGCCCTATTTCAAAACAAATAGTCTTTCATTTTTCAAATCTATTTACAAGGATCTAGCGTATTTTTATCCGAATTATAATAAAATACCTTACGAAGTAAGTGAGTACTTTGATTACAAGTATACCAAGGAGGGACGAAATTTAAATTTTTTAATTAAACGGGAAATAACCTTTGATATCGTAAGAATGGTAACTACTCTATTTGTATATAATAAAATTGATAAATACATTCCAGCCTTTTCAGATGATTTCATCTCTGGTGAAAATCTACCATTTCTTTATCAGTCTCATTTTAGACTTCATGAACCAGTCGAGGATTTTTGGCATATAGAAGAATTGGTTGATGCCAAATGTACTTATCGCGCTGAGAGAAAATTTCATAATGACCGGCAACAAGTAGAACTATTAAAAGCATTTATCTGTTCATTAGAATTAAATGATAGCTCCCTTCAAGTAGATCAAAAATCAACTAAAAAACACAAAAATCATCTAAATCAAAATATAATTCCAAAGAGCTCTAATTTCCCAGAAAATCTAGCTAAGGTTGTTGCTAATTCTTCAAATAAAGAAGTCAAATCCTTAGAATGGAATAGCCCTGATCATTCTGACTTAAACCAGATTCATAAAAAACTAAAAGAGCATGGGTACTTAAACTGTGATCTAGTATTATTCAAAAAGATATTTTTAGGAAATAAGAAATTTGATAAAATAACCTGGTTAAAAACGGATTCTTCTTTGATTTACTTTTATGGAAGATTAATTGACAAGAATAAAATTAAAAAGCCTTCAAAAAAATGGAAGAAATTCGCGGAAGTATTTGAATATTCTGGGAATTCAGCTAGTTCTTTATATTGCCAGTATGATAAGGAATATAAAAATCTTCCGGATAAATCATTTTTTGATTCCCTTATAGAATAGGTCTTCTAATACTTTTTTGGTTAACAGTTAGGTTAAACAGTTAACCATTGTAAACCCTTTTTCCTTTAGCNTTCCNTACATAATTTCGAACTGTTATTAATCANTAATAGCGGCTTTGCGCAAAGTCTATTTGACACTNTAAANAGTTCGTTATGAATTCTCAATCCAAANTAANAAGTGACCTTTATTTCTTAAANCCTGTTCTAAANTTTAANGAAGGTTGTGCATACACTGGCTTTTCNGAGTCATGGATGTATAAACTTACTNNTCGAGGTAAAATCCCACATTATAANCCAGATGGNAANTTAGTTTATTTNAAAACTNCAGAGTTAGAAGAATGGCTTTTGCGNAATAANGTAGCCNCTGATGAAGAAATTAGAAGCAAAGCAGCTAAACACTCCTTAACATAAAAAAAACCCGGAGATTTCTCAGGTCCACCGGGTAATATCTTTAAATAACAATTTAATATTCAAATTAAAATGCTCGACACAAAAATACTAAAAATTCCACCGTTTAATAAAATATTCAATCTTAGAATAATCTTCTATTCGATTACGATTGGATATAGTTATTCCGAAGTTTTGAAAAAATGGTTTTTATCTAAGAACCAACGTAGATCTACTTGTAAAAAAGTTTCGCTAATCTGTGGGATCACGATATCACAGAAATTTGAAAACACTTTTTCCCTTAAAAATTTCTGTCATGGCTAAAGACTTACTCAAAGCAAGGTATTTCAGTCATGACTGTAATGCCAGGAACGATGAAAAGCTTATGTCCCTAAGAATGGATCATGGAGCTGCTGGATATGGCGTCTATTTCATGCTTCTAGAAAGATGTGGAGAAAGNGCAGGATACACCAGTGTAAAAGACNTGAAACTTATCGCTTTTGATCTCAGAGCAGACCAGGATTTAATTCGGAGTGTAATTGATGATTATGATCTATTTAAGCTATCTGGAGATGGAGAAAGATTCTATTCTGAGAGCTTTCTCGAAAGAATGGCTATAAAAGATAAGCATTCAATAAATGGAATCATAGGAAACCTTATTCGCCACAAACATGCTTCTAAAGAGCAGTTGGCTAAAATGAGTGATAAAGAAATAATTGCCCTGAATGACAAAATAGCCTCGGATGCGAGGTCGGGGGCGAGGTCGGGGACGAATCGCAATAAAGAAAAAGAAAAAAAAGAAGAAAAGGAAAGAGAGAAAAGAAATAGTAGCGATGTATCGCTTCAACTTGACCCTCTCGATTTTTTGATAATAAATTTTAAAGAAGATTTTAATAGTGTAATGGATCCTCTCTTAGAAGGAATAAAAGACACCAAAATATTCCGCAAAAAATTTAATAATACAGTATTGAATGAACTTGATAACGGAAAACTCAAATCAGACCCAAAATCTCTATTACGTAGATTAGAAAATTATGGAACCTCTTGGAATTCTAATGAGGCTGAGAATAAAAAAAGAACAGAAAATAGAATAGTTAATGGATATAGTGCTGCAGATGTAGATAATTTTTATAAGAAATAACAGAACCTTATAGCAAGCATTAAAAATTCTTCAATTCGAAATAATAAGATCCGTCACCTTTAAGTCTGTCTTTTGACAGAGCAAGTGGAACAGGGGCTACTCCCCCTATTCAACTTGCTCTGCGAGGCCGAAAAGCTATACTAATAAAAGGCTAAGAGAAAGAAGTAGAATTATAACAAAATATAAAAATTATATAAAAACCAACTTAACATCCTGATTTACAGTGCAAAAATTTATAATTATGAAGAAAAAGAGCATTATTATTTCCGGTAAACATCATAAGGAGCTTACTAAGCTTTGTGAGGCTTATGGGTCTAGTTTATATAAACTAGTTGAAGAAATGATCATTTATTTTAAAAGGACTGGTATTAATCCAAAAGACTATAAGAATGATAATCCCTCTATATTGATTAAAACTGTAGACAAAAGAATAGTTTCCTATTTTACCGTTCAAGAAAGGGATATTTTAAAGCCTATGAGACTGGAAGTCTCCGATAATTCAAAGAAAAACCTTGAAGAAATAAAAAAAATATCTGATCAAGTTGAGGATCTATTTCGGCAGGTAAGAACGGAAAAATTAAATAGTTACGAAGAACTAAAAACTCAAATTAAAAATCAAAAAGAGGCTTTCTATGTATTAGCCCAATTAGTTGACCAAAAGAATAAATCTGGAATTGTCCAATCTTTAAACAAAATTTTTTCAAATGCCAATAAGTAAGCCCCATAGCTCTCTTGGAGCTTCCAATAAAGGCAGCTGCGTAAAGCTTGCTCACTACCTCGAAAAGGAAAATCTTGAACTAGAACGGATGCTAAATAGAAACAACACCTCAGAAGAAATAAACTTATTAGAAAGCAGAAAACAATATTTTTTTAATCATAACCGTGATAAAGTATTTTTAACCGAGGTAATTGATAAAATTGATAGTAACATTAAAAAATTAGGAAAAAAGGATGAGAAGTTTTTTGCTCCTACTATCAGTTTCAGTCAGGCTGAATTAAATCACTTGATTAGGTTAGTTACTAAAAAAAAAGAAGTAAAGGACGTTTGGCAATTAAATGCCAAAGAATTAGAGAGGTATAACGCCCTGATAAGAAATTATATTAGACAAGTAATGGATAATTATGCCGCGAACTTTAATCGTCAGGAAAAGGGACTGAAACGAGGAAGTGATCTTGTCTACTTCGCTAAGATTGAGCACTTTAGGAAATTTAAAGGAACAGATGAGGAAGTAAAAAATGGTCACTATAAAACTGGAGAAAATAAGCCAGGTTTATCAAGCCACGGCCATATAGTGGTCAGCAGAAAAGATAAGCATCAGAAACTTAAACTAACTCCAACCGTTAAGGATCGTAAGACAAATCGATTTATCAATGGAAATAAATACAGAATTGGATTTGATCGTATTGAATGGATAAAAAGGAATGAAGAAACATTTGATAAGCTATTCAATTATAATAGAAAGCTGACAGAAATGTTTGAAAACCAGAACATTCTAAAAAATGGAACTCCTCAAGATAAAGACATTCTCAACCAGAAAATTGAAAGAGAAAATAAAATTAATAGACTCAACACTAGCCGAAACTATAATGGCAGTCATAGAGGGTTATCAAGGTAAGAATCCTATAATACTATATTAATGCATTAATGTTTTATCATTTTAAATTAATACTATAATGCTGCTTTATAATATTACCATTTTAATAGAAAATAGTTTTAATGTTTTATAGTAAAATATCCTTTAGTCCATCTCCTATCGAGAATGCATAATTATACCTTTCATTTGATATTTCACCCTGTTCTTCATAATTGGATTTAGTTCACTTCACCTTCTTTTTCTATTGCAAAACTACCCTGAAAAAATGCTGATTGGCGGCATAATCGCTTTGCTTTTATACGCCTATTTCAGATTTTTTCAGGGTGATTAGTTCTGCACGAAAAACAAAGGATTGAAGTATAACTAAATTAAAACCGAATATTATGAATTACCTGAATCCAGAAACAAGAACATTAACGTCCTTTGAAATAATGATCCAGATAATGGATGATATTGAAAAGGCTGATCCTGAAAAAATTGATAAGGACGAATTTCCTACCATAAAAAGAAGGTGTACCCGGGCTATTGAATTATCTATAAAAGAAACTTGCGAAAGGCTTGAATTAGGATTGAAAAGTGAGGAGGAGTTTGACTTCTCAGAGGGTCTGAAAAATAAATACAAGAAGAAATACGGTATTGTAGATTTTATAATTACTAATCCTAACGGTAGAAAAATAGCACTCGAAATTGACAGCCGTAATAAGAGATTATCATACGCCATGCTGGAAGAATTAAGCGAGAGAGGTTATGATACCTTCTGGGTTCAACATAGATTTAATATTTTTAGTGCACCCTACAAATCTTCTTATAAAGATGATAGTTACCTTAACCATTATAGAAAGCATGGATATACAAACAAGAATGTATCTATCATCAAGCATATCTTTCACCCAACTATGTTTGAAAACTAATGTTAGGTATTATAGAATGATTTTTCTAGGCAGTCGTGCTTTTGCTGAAAAAACGATCAGGAAAAACCTGTTGAGCAGTGCGATATCATTAATTTTCAATACAATTGAATCCTTCCGTTATTCTAATATTGTAGTAATACTATAAACTATAATTACTATAAAACATTATTCCTGCAATACCATTTTAAAGCTTTATAGTATTCCAATAAACTCAAAGTATGGTAATGTCATAATATTATATTCAAACAATATCATGAAACAGAAAGAAGTTTATAGGATCAAGCCCTTGGACTAGAGTCTGGAAAAAATGATCAGAAAGTATGTTGCAGTTCAAGCCGTTAAAGAATCAAAGGCTACATTCATTCAGAAAGAGAATTTCTTAAAAGTTATTAGGAGACTTATATGATGAACTATTTAAAATCTAGCAAGTTCTATACTATATATCAGATTGATAATTGCCAAGATTGTAGGTAGTCCTATGAATCGATTATAGATAGTAGTTCACAATTTTGAAATGTACAAGACTAACAAAAATTCCGTAATACTTATCTAAGTTATCAAGCAAACACTAAATATGTTTTTGGGTACCGGATAAAATAACATAATAGCTTACGCAATAGATAACATTTCATTTATAATCAGGATCAATAAGCTTTACTAGCACATTAGTATTGCCTTAATATTATAAATCGAGCTATTTTATGGCCATGTTCCAGGGAAATATACACTAACCATGTTTCCCTTAAATTTATAGTCTTTAACCATTGTTTCTATAGAACCTTGACGATCTGCATATATTTCACTCACTAATTTTCAAAACATATCAAATTAAGATAAACTTAATTAAATACTATTTTTAGTCTTTCTAATAACCTGACTAAAGTATCACTAGAACTAAATCAAATACTATATTAAGAGTATATCTCACACGACCATTACCTTAATCTTAAATAATTTCATCGAAACTCCAATAATAATTGTTCCAAATTTAATTAACTATATCTTATTTAAAGTAGTCTAGGTCAAAAACTCAATATTGCAATTATTCCCTCATAATTATGAATTCTGATCTTCGATTTTTCTGATGCTCTTCTTCCGTGCATTTCGATAGCGTGGTACAGTCGTTTAAAAGTCTCTGCTCTCCGTAACCCACTGCTTTAAGTCTGGCTGCTGAAATACCTTTATCTATTAAGTAATTACGAGTTGCGGTGGCTCTACGTTGTGATAATTTCTGATTATACTCCTTTGAGGCACGAGCGTCTGTATGAGATCCAATTTCTATATTCAAATTTGGATACTTTTGTAAGACCTTAATTATTTCGTTTAATGAAGATATTGCTTCCGATCTTATAGTTGCTTTATCGAGTTCAAAATAGATTGTATTCAACTGCAACAAAGAATTTAGATCAAATCCCTTGATGCTCATTTTTTCAGATTTTTTCAAAACTACAAGATATTCATCGCTCTCAGAAAGTTTTACTCTGGACAGAAACATTTCTTTCGATTCATAGCCTGCCGCTATTACATTAAATAACATATTCCTTTCACAAGGTATTACAACGTTATAGCCACCCTCTATATTTAAACTTTCCTGAACCTCTAAATTTTTATACTTTAGCAAATCCAGATTTGCGTTTTTGATGGGTTTATTCTGCTCATCAACTACCTTAAGAGTTATGGTGTTCTCACAGTTTAGTTTCTTTGTTCGTTCAAAACTGTAAATGTCATCACCTCCCCTACCAGTAGGTCTATTTGAAGAAAAATATCCTTTACCATTTTCTTCATTTATAAAATAAGCAAAATCATCAAATGGACTGTTAATTTGGGTCCCCAAATGATACACCTGCTTTTCAGTTTCGTTTTCAGAATTTATATCAACCTGGAATATATCCAGTCCGCCTAGTCCTACATGCCCGGTAGAAGAAAAATACAATACATCTGATGAACTGATGAAAGGAAAACTTTCCCGTCCAGGAGTATTCACATTAGATCCCAGATTTACCGGTTCATCATATTCATTATTTTGTAAAATATTTACCGAATAAATATCGGTTTCTCCAAAGCCGCCAGGCATATTAGAAACAAAATACAGTTTATTCTCTTCCTCGTTCAAAGAGGGGTGAGCTACCGAATATAAATCATTATTGAAAGGTAATTCTTGTTGGGTGACCCATGCATCTCCTTCTTTAACCGCTTTATATATTTTGAGTATATTGGTATTATTTTCCTGATTAAAATCCCGTGTTTTTTGGTGTACATTCCTGGTATAATACATCGTTCTTCCATCCCTAGTGATCACCGGAGTAGAATAATTAAAGGTTGATACAGGTAAAATTTTGAGTTTCTCTACCACATTTTCATTCTGGTCTTCCTGAAAACTATAAAGTTCAGTAAAAGATTCTCCCGTCCATAAACTACGTATCTTAACCATGGATCTGTCTGGAGCGGCAGAAGCGAAATAGATTTTCCCATCTTTTACAAAACTCCCGAAATCTGAATACGGTGTATTACTCTCTAAATTGATAAGATTTCTGTATCGTCTTGGAGCATTTAAGATTTCATTGTAATAATCTTCTTTATCTCTATATATTTTGGCAAGGTCAAAATGTGGATGCATCTGTAGCAGTGTATCCATATAAGCGTCTGCTTTCTGATATTCATGAATAGACTTTAAACTGATNGCATATCTAAAATAATTCTCAGGTTCAGTATCCTTATGACTGTNTACTAATTTCCCATACCATTTTGCCGCTTCTTTATAATTTCCATTGAAATAATAAGAATCGCCTAACTGAGACAAGAATTTTCTTGAGGTTTCTTTTTCCTTCTTTTTACCCATTGTAATCACCTTGTGATAATTATAATTACCATAAGCTTTCTGGGACTTAGTTAACCTGGTTTCCTGGGAAAGACCAGCCATACCAATAAACATTGATACTAAACCAACTATATAAAATCTCTTATTCATAGTATTAAAAGAATCTTGGTGAAATTGTATTCCCTACGTTTTTAAATAATTCAAATCTTAATACGATCTCGTGGGAGCCAGAATTATACCTTCTCAATTCTGTTGTTTCCTGATCATAGGCATACCCAATCATTAGCTGATCTGAAATCTGGAAACCGGCAATTCCACTTACCGCTGCGCTCCACCTGTATGCAGCTCCAATAGTGAATTTCTCATTAAACAGGAAATTTGCTGAAAGATCTACCTGTAAAGGAGCCCCATCAACCGCTTTTACAAGAAAAGCTGGTTTTAACTTCAGGTTATAATCCAGGTCAAATACATATCCACCCATTAAATAAGCATGTAAACGTTCTTTCGCCAAATAGCTTTCTGCTACTTCATCATCATAATGTTCGGTTTCCAGTAAATCTGGTGAACTCAATCCCAGATAATACTTATCATCATACCAATAGGCTCCTATCCCTACATTAGGCATAAAGCGGTTATCTATATTATCCTGAAAAATCATATCATCTTCCCCTGTTAGTTTGTTATAATCTACGTTCAATAAGTTAGCACCGGCCTTAATTCCAAGAGCTAATTTAGCAGTTGTCCCGACATTAAGAGTATAAGAGAAATCAACATCCAGGTAAGTCTGATTGGATGGTCCAATCTTATCATTTACGATAGATAAACCCAGGCCTACTTTATTACCTACAGGCGAATGTATGCTCAGGGTTTGAGTTTCTGGTGCACCATCTAGGCCTACCCATTGAGATCTATATAGCCCAACAACACTTAACACATCGCGTGATCCGGCATACGCCGGATTTACGCTTATAGTGTTGTACATATATTGAGTATACTGTGCATCTTGTTGAGCGCTGGCAAAAAAACCTGCCAGTAGAAGCATTACAATTAAAATTTTATTCTTCATTTCGAATTATTTTTCGATAATAATCTTATCTGTTTAAATAAAGGTATCCCTGCATGGTTCTTGAATTCTCACCGTCCTTGTATTGCAGTATGTAGAAATAAGTTCCTACCGGCAATTCTTCTCCTCGACGAATCGTCGCTCTACCATCAGATACACCTCTAAAGAAGTTATCATCCTGACCGTAGCTATCAGACTCGTACACTTTGACACCCCATCTGTTGAAAATCTTCATATTATTATCTGGGTAAAATTCTATTCCAAGAACTTTAAAGACATCATTAGAGCCATCGCCGTTTGGTGAAACTCGTTGTTCTACTTCCAGACCATTGCTAAAGCATTCTGAAGAAGTATTTAACGGGTCACATTTATCCAGCGGATTACTGGTTTCTTGTGGAATAGCTACCGTAGAAGGATCATCATTTCCTAATACTTCCTCGCCATCTGTTAGTCCATCACCATCAGAATCTGGATTGTTAGGATTGGTTCCTTCTTCAGCTTCTTCAGCATTAGTAAGACCATCACCATCAGGATCACAAGCTGGACCGGTTTGTAGTGGATCACAAGCATCCAGGGCATTACTGGTTCCGTTTGGAACTGCATCTGTTAACGCATCATCAATACCCAATGCTTCCTCACCATCTATTAAACCATCGCCATCAGAATCTGCATTCACAGGATCGGTTCCTAATTCAGCTTCTTCATCGTTGCTCAGGCCATCCATATCTGGATCACAAGTACCTGCAGTCTGAAAAGGATCACATACATCTAATGCATCACTCATTCCATCTGGCACTGCATCTGTAGAAGGATCATCATTCCCAAGAATCTCTTCACCGTCTGTTAATCCATCACCATCGGTATCAGGGTTGTTAGGATCTGTACCCAGGCTTACTTCTTCTTCATCAGTCAATCCATCATTATCAGCATCATTATCTACCACCACTGTGTAGGTTATAATTACTGAAGCTGAATTTGAAACAGCATTGTCATTATCCCGAACAGTATAGGTGATTACTGAAGGATTTCCTTCAAAACCACTTTCCGGAATAAAGCTTAGTGCACCCGTTTCATTACTTACGATCCAGGTTCCTTGTCCATCAACTACCAGTTGATCAAAATCTCCATCACCATCGGTATCAGTTGCTCCAGCAGATGAAATACTTACTGTAGAAACATTTAAGCTTCCATCAGCATCTGTATCATTTGCAAATACATCTAAACTTACCGTGGCTCCAGGATTATTCTCGAAACTACTGTCATTATTGGCAATTGGCGCTAGATTTTCTTCAGCAATCACATTCACAGTAACCGTAGCTGTAGAAGTTTCCCCGTCTGCATCAGTAATAGTATATGTGAATGTGTCCACACCATCAAAATCGGCATTTGGAGTATAACTTATAGTTCCATCTGCATTGATCGTTACCAAACCATTCTCCGGTTGTGTTACTGAAGTTACTTCAGCTCCATCTTCCAGGTTTTCATCGTTGGCAAGTACATCAATGTTTGTGGCATCACTATTTTCTGCTACGCTCAATTCATCATCATTAGCAACCGGAATATTGTTTCCAGCAATTACATTTACAGTAACTGTAGCTGTAGAAGTTTCTCCGTCTGCATCAGTAATCGTGTAAGTGAATGTATCCACACCATCAAAATCGGCATTTGGAGTGTAACTTATAGTTCCATCTGCATTAATCGTTACCACACCATTCTCCGGTTGTGTTACTGAAGTAACTTCAGCTCCATCTTCCAGGTTTTCATCGTTGGNAAGCACATCAATGTTTGTCGCATCACTATTTTCTGCTACGCTCAACTCATCATCATTGGCTATTGGTGTATCATTAACCGAGATCACTGTAATGTTAACCGTTGCAGTTGAAGTTTCTCCATCTCGATCTGTGATCGTATAGGTAAAGCTATCAGCTCCATTGTAGTCAGGATTTGGAGTATAGAATAATTCACCGTTAATCACTTCTATAATACCGTTCGAAGGCTGCGTGAAATCTGTTCTTGTCGCAGCATCTCCAAGACCCTGGTCGTTTCCTAAAACATTGATTTCGTTTGTAGCACTATCTTCCAGAACTTCAACTGTATCATCAATTGCTTCTGGAACATTATTCCCTACTCCGAAACTTAGGGTCACTGTATGAACAGTTATCCCACCATTTATATCGGTAGTGGCGATCTCTATACTATAATCCCCAGCTTCCAGTAAATCAGA
>FUFK010017075.1_pt1 | contig 42390 bp, 32 predicted proteins | sample 1021851 | NCBI WGS metagenome assembly FUFK01 (sample SAMEA51879418, study PRJEB19060) | metagenome
AATTGACGAAGGCTGGTGGAATCGGAGTAGCCAATTTCCAAGACTGCTGAGGGCAGGGCAACCGTACGGCTATTGGCCGAGCTGTTCCTGAAGGCTGCGGGTGCGCGATGTGATCTCTTCACCAGTATGCTTTGTTGCAGCTGGCTCGATCAGCAGCACCCAGCATTCGTCTCGTGCGACAGGATTGTGGCGGACGCCGCTGGGTACGGTCAGGAAGTCGCCCTGCTCGAGATCGACGGCTTCGTCCTCAAACTCTATTCGAAGCGATCCTTTGACGACATAAAAGAGCTCATCCTGCCCCTCGTGCGCATGCCACACGAATTCGCCCTTGAGTTTTGCGACCTTGAGAAGCTGATCGTTGACCTGGCCGATCACCTTGGGCGACCAGTATTCCGACACCCGGTCGAATGCGGCGGCAAGCGTCGTTGGCGATAGCATTCAAACCTCCGGGATTACGCAGGGTCGAAACCGGATCGCGCCCTGGCTCTAGATCATACACGCCGGTCTTGCGGCAGCGGGTGGACGGCTGTCATTGCTCCGCTTTGGAGCCGATGACCTTTCGAAACCGCTCAGCCTGCGCCTTTGCGCTATCAATGGCCTCTTCCGAGCAATCTGCTTCTGCCAGATCATCGAGCTCGTCTGCGGCTCGTTTCACCAAGCCTTTAAGCGCGAGTTTTTCCTGCTCGGCATTCTTCAACTGATGACGAAGCTCGCGCTTTTCCTGATCCATTCGCACAAAATAAAATAGTATCTCTCGTTACACAAGAGCGACTGCTTCGGGGTGGAAAGCGGACATTGCTTATTTATGGCAGTCAGATAGCGTGCACACGAGAGGAATCGAATGTCAGAAAAAATAGTAACAGCCATGCTCAAAGTGGCCGCCGCACTATCATTGATGTGGTTTTTAGGTGCCGTTTTCACAATCGTTATGGCGCTCTTTAACGGTTCCCCATCGGTAGCAGTAACTGGATTGCGCNACGNGTTNCTCNCCTTTTGCGGTTTCTCCCTCTTCATCGCTCTTATATCGATCAGAAGAAAACNAACTGGAATTGATCGCCNACATAGCGTCGATGAATAGCCTTGACCGGCCGTCCGATATGGGGTCGCTGAACGAACCCGCTGCGCGGGATGGGCGCGGACAATGAGCTTCCGGCAGAGCATCGCGCGTCGCGACTGGATTGATTGAAGCTAGGTACGGGCAGAGCATTTCGACTCCTTCAACCTGAGGAGTCGAACGATGAACGAGCTCATTTCCATTGCCCCTGTCAGCCCGCTGCGCCAGCGCATGATCGACGACATGAACATGCGGCACTTCAGCCGCGAGACCCAGCGCAATTACCTCCGCGATGTCGGGCGCTTCGCTACATTCCTCGGGCGCCCTCCGGATACCGCCACGGCCGAGGATCTGCGCCGGTTCCAGGTCGAGCAGCGCGAGAACGGCGTGCCGGTGCCTACCATGAACAGCGTGGTCTCGGCGCTGCGGTTCTTCTTCAGCCAGACGCTTGATCGGTCGGACCTTGCCCGCAGGCTGGTTCGGGTGAGCCATCCGCGCAAGCTGCCAGTTGTGCTGAGCCGTGACGAGGTGACGCGCCTGCTGAACGCGACCACCTGCCTCAAGCACCAGGCGGCGCTGTCAGTCGCCTATGGTGCCGGGCTGCGCGTCGCCGAGGTCTCGATGCTCAAGGTGCGCGACATCGACAGCGAGCGGATGTTGCTGCGGGTCGAACGCGGCAAAGGCGGCCAGTACCGCAATGCCATGCTCGCTGCCGACCTGCTCACACTGCTGCGCCAGTGGTGGAAGCTGGGCCGTGAACAGGGTGTGATGCACCGGGATGGGTGGTTGTTTCCAGGCCAGCACTATCTCAAGCCCATCTCGACCCGCCAGCTCTACCGTGTAGTCGTCGAAGCCGCGCAGTCGGCCGGGATAGCCAAGCGGGTTGGGCCGCACACGCTGCGCCACAGCTTCGCGACGCACCTGCTCGAGGACGGCATCGATATCCGCATCATCCAGGCGCTGCTCGGCCATGCCAAGCTGGAGAACACCGCGTTCTACACCAGGGTGGCAACCCGCACGGTACGCGCAGTGACCAGTCCGCTCGACAAGCTCGGCCTGTTCCTGCCCAACCCGGAAGCTCCTCCCGGCTGAGCCGGTGCGGACCTCTCTCGAGGTCGCCGACGTTTTCCGCGCTGCCGGACCTGCGTACCGGGCCACCCATGCCGGACATGTGAGTTTGCATCAGCTGAAGATCATGTCGGCGATTGAGCATTGCCGCACCGCTGCGCTGGGCGGGCACGTCGAGGCCTGCACCGACTGCGGCTATTGGCGGATCGCCTACAACTCCTGCCGCAATCGGCACTGTCCGAAGTGCCAGGGCGCCGCCGCGCGCACGTGGCTGGAAGCGCGCGAGGCCGACCTCTTGCCGGTCGGATACTTCCATGTCGTGTTCACCCTGCCGGCCGAGATCGCTGCCATCGCGTTCCATAACAAGGCGCTGATCTACGACCTGCTGTTCAAGGCAGCATCCGAGACGATGCTCACCATCGCTGCCGACCCGGAGCATCTCGGCGCACGCATCGGCATCACCGCCGTCCTGCACACATGGGGATCGGCGCTGACCCACCATCCGCACGTGCATATGATCGTGCCGGGCGGCGGTATCGCGCCAGATGGCAGCCGCTGGATATCGTCACGCCCTGCCTTCCTGCTGCCGGTGCGGGTTCTCGGCGCGCTGTTCCGCCGACTGTTCCTGACCAGGCTGCTCGCGCTCCACAATGCCGGCAAGCTCGCCTTCTTCGGCAGCCTGGCGCATCTTGCCGGCCGGCGTGCTTTCCTGCGCCACCTATCGCCAGTCCGGAAGAAGCGTTGGATCGTCTATGCCAAGCCGCCCTTCGCCGGACCCGAGGCCGTACTCGCCTACCTGTCGCGCTATACCCACCGGGTGGCGATCTCGAACAGCCGGCTTATCGCCTTCGGCCAGCGCGGCGTCACCTTCCGCTACAAGGATTATCGCCGCAGCGGCGCTGACAGGCAGCAGGTGATGACGCTGGGGTCCGGCGAGTTCATCCGCCGCTTCCTGCTCCATGTCCTGCCATCCGGCTTCCATCGCATCCGCCATTACGGCCTGCTTGCCGGTACCAAACGCAAGGACAGCATCGAGCTTGCCCGCAAGCTGCTCGCGGTCACACCGCCGCCCGAAGATGGCGCGGTCGAGGAGCCGCCCGACACCCGGCCGCCGTGCCCGTGCTGCGGGGGTCACATGGTCGTGATCGAGACCTTCACTCGCTGGCAGCAGCCGCGCGCGCCACCATCCGCCACATCGCTCATCCGGGAACTCGCGCCATGACCCGGCATGGCTTGTCTTCACTCCATCGCCGAGGCATCGCGCTTCCGGCAATACCACCGCTCGCGCTACCCTCGCCTGCAATCGACCATATTTACCCGGCCAGCCATGATCTGGCCCACCACCTGCGCCGGAAACGCCTGCAGGTAGCCACGATCCACTGCCTCAGCGGCCACCTTGGCGGCAGTTCTCGTCATCCCGGGATCAGCCGAAAGCCGAAAAACCCATAGCGAAGCGCGTGCGGCCCGCCGGTTCGGTCCTCGGAGACTTTCGTACGCCTGCCGGCGCCCGAAACCCTTCACGGTTGCGGACCGTCTGGTTCTGGGAATGAGAACTTGAGTTAGGACATTGCATTGAGGTGTTCTTCGGCTGACCGCCGCAGCCAATTTGCCAATGCGGGCTGCTGTAATCTGCGACAGCAGGCTTGTTCTCTTACCTCAGCATCATCATCCAACTGTCGGTTCGTCGTCCAGCGGAAGCGCTGACGGCACCCTATATCGCTCATCAACCGCTCTTTGGCATTCTTGATGTAGCGTGAAACAAAGGGCGCCGCCTACTGCTATGGCATCAGTTAATACTTTGCGCTTAAGGAAATGAGCGCCTGGCGGCCCAATCCCGGCACGGCAAAGTGCGGGTTGCGCAGTTTCGAGATGTAGCGCTCGNCTCCGATATTCTTCACGTTGAACCTGACAGCAAGATTGTCGCTGATTTCGTATGCCGCGAAGGCATCGATACGGACATAACCGTCGGCTGAGATCAGATTGGCCGGATCGGCGAAGCGGCCAGTCTGGTGATAGACACCCCCACCTATGGCCAAACGGTCGAAGATTGCGAGGTTTGCAGTCACGGATAGATTCCCGACGGGAGTATTTGGCAGTCGGTTCCCCTCGTTGGCCACGTCGCCGCGCAACTCGCTTTCAATGTAGGTGTATCCGCCGAAAACCGAAAGCGGTCCCACATTGCCTGTTGCCCCGACTTCGAACCCGCGAATGCGCGCCTCGTCGATGATATCGGTTACTGTTCCGAGACCATCGGTGTTGATGATGTTGCTGCGTTCAACTTGAAAAGCGGCTGCCGAAAGTTGCAGCGCGCCTCCCATAAGATCGGCTTTGGCGCCAATTTCGTAATTCTCAGTCTCTTGCGGTGCGTAGGTATCGTTGCTGATTGCGATGTTACCGGACCCGGCACCCACGTCCGTTCCCGGCGGGTTCTTCGCGTTCGCGTATGAAGCATAGAGGCTAACCCACGGTAGAGGCTTGAACACGGCTCCTGCCTGCCAGGTTACAAAATCCGTTTGCAGTGAACCGCGGAACGTGCCGCCGCGCTGCGAACCCGAACCTGATGCGCGGAAATCTGTGTAGCGGATGCCGCCGCTGATTATCAGTTCCGGAATGATTGCTATTGAGTCGTAAGCATAGAAACTGATGTCTTCTGCCTCGGCAAGGCCGGGTATTGCTGCGGGCGTAATCGCTCCTGTCCAGGGGTCGGATGGGTTGGGGTCACTCAGGCTGGTGCAGTTGAATGTAGTGATATCGGCCGTAGTGCAATTGCGGCTGCCCGTCGCAACACTGTAATTGAGATTATAGGTGTCGGCCCAGCCGTATTCCACTCCGACCGAAAGGCTGTGCTGGACTGAACCGGTAAAAAACTCGCCTGACAAATTCGCAGCCGCGGTCATCGTTTCTGTATTCGAGTTGCGGCTCTTGGTATTGCGCCAGACCAAACCACGCGCCACGTTGCCAGCACTGTCGTCAGGATTTGTCACGATATAGTTCATATCGCTGTCGGAATAGCGCAGCAGTGCAGACGCGTTCCAGCCGTTGCCGAAGTCATGATCGAACTGGAATGTCGTGGTATCGACCCGCGTTTCCTGGAAATCGCGGACCAGCAGGCCGTAGAAGTTGTCGTAATCGACATCGGCCGGTCGGCGGATATTTGGCAAGTCGGGATCGGGCTGCAACTGCCCGTTCGATGTCAGCGGGATGCCGTAATCGGGCAGAGCGTCAGTCTCAAAATGGTAATGCGTCAAGCTCGCCACGGTCGGCGTGCCTACGCCGAAGGCGATCGATGGCGAGACGCCCCAGCGATCGTCGTAGACCGCATCGCGACCAGGCGTTTCCGAATCATGGAACAGGCCGACCACTCGGACGGCAACTCGCTCGCCGATCTGGGCGTTCACGTCACCTGTCACACGGTATAGATCGGAAGTGCCGACAGTCCCTGTCGCGGTAGCGAAATTACCCGCTCGAGCGGTCTTGCTCACGATGTTGATGCCGCCGGCTGCCGCGCCGCGCCCGCCGAAAGCGCCGCTCGGGCCCTTGAAAACTTCGATCCGCTCGACAGCGAAGGTCTCGCGGGTCTGGACGCCGATATCGCGCGCACCATCGACAAAAATGTCGCCGGTCGCATCGACTCCGCGGATCAGCGGTATGTCGGAGGCTGAAGTTCCGCCTTCGCCTGCACCGAGCGTGATGCCGGGAACTGTGCGTAATGCATCCTCGAACGAGAAAGATGCCGTTTCCTTCAGAGTGTCTTCGTCGATAACGCTGATGATGCGCGGCGTGTCTAGGATTGGCGTAGGCACTTCGTCCAGGGAGACGTCCCCATCACGCTCCCCCTTCACGACGATGTCGTCTTTTTCTTTGAAACCACCCGACGTCCGCTCTTGCGCAGCGGCAGGAGCGGTGGCGATGAAACCGATGCAGCCCAGCGCGATAAACGACGCGGTCCGGGAGCCGTTTGCGGTCTTCATGATGATGTTACCCCTCAATAGTGTGGGGCCGCCCATGGAGGCGCTAAAACCACCTGTCAATGAAAATGCGACTTATTCGCATTAGCACTCTACGCATCTGCCCAGCGTCTCATGAGGTTGTGATAAAGGTTAGTTAGTTCCAGCACTGCTGAATCTGACGCGCCCCGCTCGGTCGAGAGCAGGCGGACGGTTCGGTCAAGCCGATACAAATGCTCACGAGCGCTATCGTCGCGCACCATGCTCTGGAGCCAAAAGAAGCACGCTGTTCGCTCGCCCCGCGTAACCGGCATCACACGGTGCACACTCGACGCGGGGTAGAGCACCAGATCTCCCGCACTGAGCTTCACCTGATGCTCGCCGAAAAGGTCCTCAACCACCAGTTCTCCCCCATCGTAGGAGGCTGGGTCGGCTAGGAAGAGGGTCGCTGAAAGGTCACTACGGATGCGAAAATCGCTTCCCGCCAAACGGCGTATCGAATTATCGACATGGGCGCCGAAGGCCTCGTCTTCCGCGTAGCGATTGAACAGAGGAGGAAAAACCTTGAGCGGAAGCGCTGCCGCCACGAAATCGCCTGCTTGCCCCAGCGCTTCAATAACGATCTGGCCGGCCCGTTGCCCCGCCTCGGTTCCCTGTTTAACTTGCCGGTTGCGTTTGGCATTGCGGGACTGGTGACCTGAGGTTTCGTTTCCGTCGACCCACTCGGCACCGTCTAGAATGGCACGGATTTTTTCCAATTTCTCTGCATTGAGCACGCGTTCGATCCGCAGCATCATAGCCGTTGTCCCCTTAGCCGCGCCATTCTGTCCACGCGGCGCTCTCGATTACCTTCGTGCCTGTGGTGATGCGAGCCGGAAGTCGGTGCCGGTCAGCGAAAGCGATCCCTTCCGTTTCGCCCAGAACGATGATCGCGGTGGCCAACGCGTCCGCTTGCATACAGCCAGGATGAAGCACGTTGACTGCAGCAATCCGATCGTCGACCGGTCTTCCGTTTCGAGGATCAAGCGTGTGTGACCATGATCGTCCCTCCGCAGTGCGCCTGCGGTGCCAGTGGCCGGAGGTGGCGACAGCCCAATCGGACAGCCCGATCCGGACGACTTGGTTACCTAAGTCCGGAGAGCGTTCGAGATCAACCCACCAAGGGCATCCGTCCTCTCGCAGACCGATTGCCTTCAATTCTCCCCCAATCTCCAGAAGCGCATGTTCGATGCCTTGACGTTGCAAAGCCTCGATCCCGCAGTCGACCGCATATCCTTTGGCGATACCCGACAAGTCGAGCGACAGCCCACCAGGCTGAATAATCGTGCCCGCATCGAGTTTGACAAACGCATCGCCTGGCGCAGTCCGTTCGATCTTGCCATCGTGTATCGCACCGCTGAATGGTTCGGCACCAAAACCCCAAGCCTCTGCGGCTCTGCCCAGAGCAGGATCAAACGCTCCGCCGCTGGCATCCGCGATGGTGATTGCACAGGCTAGGACCTGCCTAAATTGCGCGCCGATCTCGTGCCGCGATCCGGCAGGCGCCGCGTTGTAGCGGCTGAGTTGCGAATGCGGGTTCCATTGGCTCATCTGTTCGATCACCGATGCAAAAACATGCTCGAGCGCATTACCCGCGCGCGTCGGTTCGAACCCTACCGGCGCCACAGCACGCAAACACCAGCGTGTTCCCATGGTTTCCCCTTCAAGAGCGAAGGAAAGGCCGCCCCGCAGAGGCGCTGACGGCCCAAGCATAGGCGGAGGCGGCAACAACACATCGATGGTATCGCTGCCCCCCCGCCTATCACCTGGCCGATCGAAGGTCAGAGTGGCAGGAATTCGAGCACCGCTGTATAGGACATGCGCTTCGTGGCAGCTTCGTCGCCTTCAACGTTGCCGCCCTGATTGCTGGTCTCGAGATAGTAGTAGCCTGGCTCGGACGCAGTAAGCTCTACAATCCCCTGCGCGTCGGTGGCCAGTTCCTGAATGCCGGGATCGTCGCGATAGCGCGTGCCGCCTTCGACGAACTCGATCTTAAGGCCCGCAGCAGGTTTCCCGTCCGCTAAGAATTTCATGCGCGCCGGCTCACCGGCGACGAGGTCGTTGGGATGGGTTATCGGGACCATTTCTATGCCCTTGCCGGTCGGCGCCAGCGCTGCCTCGTCGGGTGCGCCCAGCGTAACGAAGGTTTCCGTCCGCGACGCGTTTTCGCTAATGCGCACGTCGGTCGCACCCGCGGGAATCCCGTTTTCCATTTCCGCACGCGAGCCACGCCAACGCCGTCGCTCACCGTCGATCATGTAAGATCCCATCATGCCATCGCTCGCCAAGGCTATGCGATAGGTGCCTTGCGCCTTTAGACGCACATCGAATACGCTCCGATACGCTCCCGAGCCAATGACATTCGGCTCGACCGGACCCTCAGGCCCGGTTACGGTCAGGTCATCAAGGCCCATAGGCCGGTGTTCGAAGACGAACAGCGCATTGGATGCAGCAGCATCTACGGTGACAGTCTCCTCCTCACCGGCCAGGATGGTGGCCGATGGCAATAGCCAGCGGCGATGGGCATGCGCCTCCCCGGGCAGAATGGTGGAAAGACTGAGTGCGAGGCCCGCGGCGACGAGGTAGCGATTTGCGAACATGATCGAAAACTCCTTGATGATCAGGGTTTGATGGCCAGACGGATTTTGCCCAGTTCCTTCAACCCGTTCGCCGATCCGGCCATTGCAGTTTTCGGCGGCCACTGAAATGGAATGCTGACAAGTTCGCGCCCGCCGACTTCGCGTGCGGCCTCTACGCGGAGCGTGTAACTCCCCTTGGCAATTCGGGGGAGTGGGCGAGTGCCCTCACGGAACCGCAGCGTATATTGTCCAGGACCCTGCGTCGGGCCGCTTACTCCGTCTGCGGGCATGCTGGTGGATCGACCCGCTCTTCGCCACCAGGTGCGCATGTCGGGCAGCCATTTGGTCGGATCCTCGCCCCGCAGATCGGTGTCATACCATACATCGAGGTTGGCTACCGTCGTGCCACTGTCATCCTCAACCCACACCGCGACGTAGGGATTGTGATATTCGGCTACACGCAGGCGTGGTATCTCGAGCGAGATCTGCATTTCGCCTGCGTGCAACGGGCCTGCAATTGCCGCGACAGGCAAGGCAGGGAGGGCAAAATAGATCGTTTTGCGCATCGGTCGAAAATCCTCGTGCAGAAGGTCAGTGCATTGCAAAGATGAGCAGGAATGTTGGGATCACAACGCCAGCGGCGACGATCGGCCAGGTCGACCGCCGCTTGCGGGCATGGAGTTGCAGGAGCAAAAGGCCGGTCAGGCAGAACACCACACAAGCGACTGCAAATATGTCGATAAACCAGCTCCAGGCGGCGCCCGTGTCGCGGCCCTTGTGCAGGTCGTTTAGATAAGCGATCCACCCTCGGCCGGTATCCTCATAAAGGACTGCGCCATTGCGAAGATCCACCGATACCCAACCATCGCCCCCCGGACGCGGAAGCGCAACGTAAAGCTCGTCGGCAGTCCATTCCGTCGCACGCCGATTGACATTGATACCTAGGTTGTCGTGCAGCCATGCCGCCGGCGCCCTTGGAACGGGACCGGAGTTACGCCCACGCAGCCGTTCCAAGACGCTTGCCGGCATAGTCGCATTGCGAGAGATGGTGACCGGATCTGCCTCGATATCTCCCGCATGGTTGAGCGTGATGCCGGTAAGGGCAAACAGCACCATCCCAACCAGGCAGATTGCGCTGCTCATCCAGTGCCATGTGTGAAATTGACGGGTCCAGAAAGCCGGAACGCGTCGACGCAACGGCGATCTGCGCGAGTCGTTCGACCGTGATGGCGGCGGTAGATCTGAGCGCGTTTGAGTTGCCGTAATCATGCGGACGGCGGTTACTCAAAGATGCGAATGATTGTCAATTGCATAACACGGGTTCAGAGAGCAGCGAACGCCCGGTTTTTCACGCCATGGCGAAAAAAAGCGAATGGCCGATGTCAAGGCGCCTACTCGAATAGCTGGACATGGGCCGTTGGGAGACTGGCGGCCTTTAGCAAAATGATCTGACATAGCGGCCTGTCGGTAAGCTCCTCTTTAGCCATCGTCGGGATTGATTTCGCTCTGCGGCGGCAGTGAACGACCTGTCGCGTTAAGTGCAACCCGAATCATGGGTCAGCCCGACGCACCTGAATAAACGCTGCGACCGATTGCTCGAATTCATCAGGTGCAGTCATGAGTATGAAGTGAGGCGCTGCCTCAATAGGGATCAGTTTCACGCTCCCTGCCAATTGAAGCTTCGCGACATGCTCTTTAGCTCCGGCATAGGGTGTTTTCGGGTCGAGTGTGCCTTGAAGAACAATCGCAGGTGGGATTTTCGCAGGCGAAGTCCCGAAACTCGCATCTGACTCATAGAGCGGAATTCCGCTCGACAGGAGGAGCGAGGGCAGCGGGCTCGCGAAAAGATATGGCGTTTCCTCGCGCGCAATTACCTCTGCGGTGAGGTCCGGACGGGCATTGTTTTCCGAACGGCTTATGAGGCTGACCAGAGGAACGGAAGATCCGCTCTGAGGGTAAGGTGAGAACTTTGAGCCGAAACTCGCCAGTCTGGCCATGGCATACTCGAGCCATGCTGGATCGTCAGCCTGTAATCCGGCGATCACAAAGGGAAGCATGTCACGAGCTTCGGGAAAATCGAGCAGTGCTGCCAATTTGAACTTGAGGTTTTTACCCGCCAGTTCCTCGATATCCTCGCGCATCAACACCTGCTGCAGAGCCTGCTCTGCGCCGCCGGGTAAATACTGCCGACAAACAGGAAGCGGGTCGCACTCTCTTAATACCTTGCGGCCGACGCCATCGGTGATTGCAGATCGATGACTCAGATCTAGGCGATCATTATTTTCGAGTGAAACGAGAGAGTCGAGGATGACGCCGTCTAAGTCCACCTGCCTCTCAAGTGTCAGCATACGCAAGACCAGCTGCGTGCCGTATGAAACGCCATAAAGGTAGGTGCGGTTGCCTGCCTCGAGACGGGAAATCAAAAGGTCGAGATCTTGTGCGGCATTCGTGATGGTAAAGGCTGTAGTCCGGTCTGCCTGAGCGTTGAGAGCACCGAAACATGTGCCCCATTCATCTCCGGCCAAAGCCGTGCCCGCTACACTCGAGGGACTTTCTTCTTCCTGGCACAGCCGTGTGGAGAAACCCGTTCCTCGATGATCGGGAACGAGTAGGTCGAACCCCGGCGCAGTTCCCCGAACCGTCTCGATGAAGGGGTAAAAGGACGCTCCAGACTCTCCCGACCCGCCAGCAACCAGCCAAAGCTGACCAATTGGCTCGCCCTCGGCAGGAAACTTTCGGACGAAGAGTTCAATCGTCTCGTCACCAGGCGTCGTATGGTCGAGGGGGGCTTCGATATGCGTACACTGGGTTCCTCTTAGCGAGGCATGCGAACGGGCATCATCACATTCTGTGAACCAGATATTTGGCTTGGCATCTTCGGCATTCACAGGTGCTGGCAGGAAAAGTGAAGCGGCGAGCGATAGCATGAGGGCTCTAAAGGCGGCTGCCACATTTCTTCTCCCGCGATATGGCGCTTACGAGATGGCGAAAAGTTAAGCACTTATCGCCGGTCGGATGACGGACGCCAATGAATTGGAACATTCCGTCCGACTGATTTCTCCGCTTTATGGGAAGCTGTGTTACGTGTCTATAACAGTCCGCGCTTTTTCGTCACGATCAGGGGCTTGTGTTTAAGGCGCTCACCAACATACCCGTGCAAAATGTCTTTGCAGTGCTCCCGAGCTCCTATGAAAACTCACTTCGCGAACAGATCGGGATAGGTCCATGCCCAAGGGTAGCTATTGTCGCCCAGCACCATCGTGACAATGGCGGGATAGATCAGCTCTGCGCGGACATCGTTGCCGAGCAACACCACGCAGCGCTTGTTGGCCTCGTCACATTGGGCGATGTTACCTGTCCAGTCATTATGGCCACCCTTGGCGAAGAACTGGCCTGACGGACCTTGCCACGTATCAACGCCGAGTCCGCCCGCGAGGTGCACCCGAGGGCCTATGGGATCGTAGGTGCCCAGCACCTGAATTGTCGGGAACTTAGATTTTGTGGTGATCGGCACTTGGGGGCGTGTCCATTCGGCACGCATTACCGGCGACAGGCCGGCACCCATCAACATTCCACGCCACATCCGCGCCTGATCGTCGATGGTCGTATCCATCGATCCCGAGGCGCTGACATTGCTGCGTGCATCATGCGGCTCGAAGGTGCCGTCGAACTTGTAGCCGTCTGCGAGGTGGCTCGCGAAATCCTCGCGCCACTGCATGCTTGTGTCAGGCATCGCGAAGCGATCGAAGATGCGGCGCTGCATCTCATCTTTCACATCCAGACCCAGCCCCTCTTCGAGCACGAACTGCAGCAGGTAGAAGCCCTCACCTGAATAGGCATAGGCGGTGCCGGGCGTGAAGTGGAACGACATGTTGTTGTCGGGTTCGAACCAGCGCAGGTTTGCGAGACCTGAACTGTGGTTGAGCAACATGCGCGGTGTGAGCAGCCGCCATTGCTCGTCCCCTTCCAGCGAAGACCAGTCACCACGATCATCGTCGCTATATTCGGGCAGCGGCTTGGCCAGATATTCGCTTATCGGCGTGTCGAGATCGATTCTCCCCTCGTCGACCAGTTGCAGGACCATGTAGGCGAACGCCGCCTTCGTGATCGATGCGCCATACATGATCGTATCGGTTTCGAGCGGCACCTGCTTTTCGACATTGGCATGGCCGAACGCGCGGACATGGCGGATTTCGTCGCGATCGATAACGGCGATCGCCATCCCCTTCACATCGTTAGCCGCCATCAATTCCATGATCCGGCTGTCGAGCGCGTCATAGCCTTCGACCGGGGCGCCTACCTGCGCGGTCGCGTTACGGGGAGTGATAGAGGTTGGCGCGCAAGCAGCCAGCAGGGTGGCGGCGAACACAGGCAGCTTTTTCATGGTGTTTTCCTTTTCAAGAGGACGAGCGAAAGCGTCGCGCTAATTATTCACGCTTGGGGTGTTCAAACTTTCGGTTGGTCAGTGCGTCAACGGGTTAGCGCCATCGCCAAGCGACAAAAAAGCAGCCCAACCCGCCAATGATCAACGCTATGCCGGGGATCAGCGCCCAGCGATATGGCGGTGGCTTCTCGATGACGTCGCTACCGACCAGGTTCCATACGCGCTTGCCGCCGGGCACCTTTTCCGTGAACATCGGCCCGCGCATCTGAGTGATGAACTTGGTCTGCTCGTCGTCCTCCGTCGCACCCGGCGCGATGTCGGTATCCAGCGGAGCATTGGCGGCGATCACGCCGGTCGACTGATAGGTATACTGGGTGAGAATGCGCGCAGGCTCGAGCTGCGAGAAACCGACGAACCCGCCGCCGATTATCAGCGCCGCCAGACCTGCGATCAGGATCCGCCGCGGCGTCTGAATATCTTCGTGCGATCGCTTTAGCAGCAGATCCCTCAGCGCATCGATTTCGCGCAGCCGGTCAAGCTCACCGGGAAACAGCACACCGACCATCTCTTGCGCGTCGATGCCGTATGCGTCGACCAGCCGGTGGTAGATGTCACCCGAGGGTATCGACTTGCCGTTCTCCAGCTTGGAGAGATAGCTTTGCTCGATCTTCGCACGCGAGGCGGCCTCGGGCTGCGTCCAGCCGCGTTCCGCCCGCTTGTCCCTAAGATACTCGCCGAATTTCATATCCGTGTGTCCCGTTGCGTCGCCGCCTATTCACGGGGAGGAATGGCTGGAATACAAGCTGAATATTCGGGAATATCGGGAAACGTTTAACGCGCGCCGTCTTAACTGCGCTTCAAAGAGGCTGCTCGCAATGGTCAAATGCGAAGTCGCTATTCAGTTGGTGTTCTTTAGGAACCATTGCCGACCTGAAAGCCAAGCTCAGAAATTGAACGAACGTCAGCTTACAGGGTGACACGATCGACCATCAAATGTCCGAGATGAGGGCGCAAAGCTGACGCTAGGCAGGACGATCGACTACAATTTGCCAATAATTTGAGTGCCCATTTTCGTCGTCTGTGGGGCACCACTTTCATTGTTGACTGAAATCCTGCCATGTCCCTGGCGGCCCCATTCATGACCGCCGAGAACATTTGAGCAATAGCGGCAGGTGTTTGCTTGACCCAGCATTACACTGTCGCACCCATCCGCAATTGCTGTATCGGCAAGGCAGTGCCAACCCTCCTCACCTTGTTCGTAAATGCCTTGCCNCCNGGCGNCCGGCGGATGTTGGTACGTGCCGATCCCGGGCTGCTGCGGACTGCCCGCGGTGCGCGTGCCATGTTCGCCTTTGTGCTGACGATGGCGGTGACCGTTTTGGCCGGTGGGGCGTTTGGAGCACCCATCACGGCGTTTCTCATTGCCTTTCCCGTCACGGTTTTCAGCTGCGCGGCGATAAGCGACGACGAGACGCGGGCGCGGATTGGCAAGATACTCGCCTTGTCCGCATCGGCAGGTGCGATGTTTACGCTTTCGGCTCTGCTACATACGAGTTGGATAAATCATTTCGTTTTCGTGCTGCTGATCGGAGCAGTGGCATTTGCACGTCAATTTGGAGGCCCCTGGATCCCCGTCGGGCTTGCCGCGAATGTCAGCTATTTCTTCGGTGCGTTTCTCAAACCCGACACGCAGATGCTCCACTGGCAGTGGGTCGGAGTGGTAATCGGCGCAGTTTGCGCATTGATCGTACACCAACTGGTCGTGCCGCACAGGCCCTGGCGGCGTATGCGTTGGGCAGTCAGCTCGATACGGATGCGCATGGGGGGCATGCTGGAAGTGGCTGCACGCTTCGGTGAAACGCAGAAAGCTCCTCACTTGAAGCGGGAATTGGCCCGGGTTGCCAATGCGGTGAACATTGCCGAAAACGAGTTGGACAATCTTCCGGGCGGGCGGCTTGCTCACCGGCCGCTTGCCGAAGCCCTTCTATCCATCCTGGCTCTGGCAGAGCGCTTTGCATTACAGCTTCAGGACCAGTTGGAACGGGTCGGCATGCCGAATGCCGACAAGCGCGAACTGGAGAGCCTTTCGAAAGCGCTGATCGATTACACACCGCTCTCGCACAACGGCGACCTTGCGCTGATTGGCTCTGGGATAGACAGGCTCGAGCAAGCGCTGTTGCTACCGCCTGATCTCGACGCCGCGAGGTCGCGAAAAGTGCCACCGGCCGCGCCAGTCCGAGCGCAATTTCGTTCCGCTATTCAATCGGCGGCGGCTGCAGCGCTCGCTATCCTGGGCGGGGTGATGCTCTCGCCCGAACGCTGGTATTGGGCGGTCATAACCGTGTTCGTTATGTTCACAGGCACATTTTCGCGCGGCCAAGCGCTGGCCAAGTCCCTCCAGCGCACATTCGGAACCTTGGCAGGCATTCTGGTGGCAATGGGCGTTGTCTGGGCCCTGCAAGGCAACATTCATGTCGCTCTGGCGCTGATGCCGCTCGCGATTTTCTGCGTTTTTTACGCCTTCACTCAATCGTATACCTGGATGGCTTTCTGGATCACGGTGACCGTTGCCTTGCTGTTTCTGGCAACGGGGCGCTTCACCNACGCATTGATGGTGCTGAGGCTTGAAGAAACGGCGATCGGTGCAACTGCCGGGATCATCGTCGCAGCGTTCGTGCTGCCGAAGAGCACAGATGCCTATGCCCGTGAGCAATTGAACGATCTTCTTGATACAACCCGTGCTGTGCTGGAAACATCACTACCGGATGGCCCGATTGACCGGCTGCAGCTGACTGCCGCACTGCATGATTTCGAGGCGAAGGTTTCAAACATGCGGGACGTGATCGAGCCATTGCGTATTTTTCCCGGGGCGCGTGCCAGCGGCCAGCGGGACGGGATAACGCGCCAGCTCGTCCTTACCAGCTATTGGGTTCATGAAATCGCGCTTGCGGTGCGCGAACTGGATAGNGCCGGCGTGAAGCGATCGCCAGCTCGCGCTTTGGAAGCTTCGGCAAAGTTGGAAGCCGTGATAGAACGCCTTCGTGTCCCCGGACATGATGAAACTGCGGTGGAGACTGCTGATGCGCCGCCACCGTTGGCCCGTGAGACGGGCGGCGACCCGATGCAAGTAATCGCTACTGCATGCCGCGGTGCCGCCGTCTCTCTGACAAGCGTAGCGCGCCTCGTCACTGATCGAAGCATGCATAGTCGCGCGTTTCGGTTCTGAAGCTCTACGTTGTAGCGAGCAAGGTGCTCGTTGCACAAATTCGCCGGGCGACTGCTCCGCTGCTGGCGAAGTCAAAAGCACCCACGTCGGCATCCAAGCAGTCACGGCATGGTCGCAAATCAGCATTTTGGTATCGGGAGCTTTGCTGCCATAGTGATGGCAAGGCAGGAAAACAGGAGGCGCCCATGGCTCAGNACGGATTTCTCAANGTCTCTCGCAGGGGCGTTCTGGCAGGGGGAGTNGCTTCGGCNGCGGCCNGNCGNGCGTCGATCGNATTTGCGCAGGAAAATTCCGNGGCTTCTGCCGTTGAGGCTACCGTGCCCCTCAAATTTACCGTGAACGGCGAAGATCGCCAGCTCGACCTCGATACGCGGACAACGCTTCTGGACGCCTTGCGTGAGCATTTGCAGCTAACCGGCACGAAGAAGGGGTGCGATCATGGCCAGTGCGGCGCCTGCACGGTGATCGTGAATGGCGAGCGGATCAATTCGTGTCTCAGCCTGGCGGTACAGCACGAGGGTGACGAGGTGACAACGATCGAAGGGCTCGGCTCTGCCGACAAGCTCCACCCGATGCAGGCCGCATTCGTGAAGCATGATGGCTATCAGTGTGGCTATTGCACTCCGGGGCAGATCTGTTCGGCGGTCGCTGTATTGGATGAAATCCGCAAAGGCATACCGAGCCATGTCACCGAAGATCTCGATGGGGCAATGCAGCCGAGCAATGTGGAGATGCGCGAACGGATGAGCGGCAATATCTGTCGCTGCGGCGCCTATTCCAACATCGCCGAGGCGATGGCCGAAGTGGCGGGNGCCTGATCATGCGCAGCTTTACTTACGAACGGGCGAAAACGGCGGCAGACGCGGCCAAAACGGTTGCNGAAACGCAGGGNGCCAAATTCATCGCCGGCGGCACCAATCTGCTCGATCTGATGAAGATCGAGGTGGAGACGCCCACTCATCTCGTCGATGTACAGGACCTGGGCTTCGATGCGATCGAGGAAACGCCGGAAGGCGGGTTGCGGATCGGCGCGCTTGTTTCCAATACNGCCCTGTCTGCCCATCCTGTCGTGCGGCGNGATTACGCCGTGCTGACGCGGGCGATCCAGGCAGGCGCGTCGGGACAGTTGCGCAACAAGGCCACCACCGGCGGAAACCTGTTGCAGCGGACCCGCTGTGCNTATTTCTACGACACCAACATGCCCTGCAACAANCGCAAGCCGGGCGATGGCTGCGCCGCGCTAGGCGGNTTTTCGCGNCAGTTGGGTGTCNTCGGCATTTCTGANGCCTGCATNGCNACTTATCCCGGAGACATGGCCGTGGCGCTGCGGGTGCTCGACGCAGTGGTCGAGACCGTGAAACCAGACGGGACNGCGCGGGCGATACCGATTNCCGATTTCCANCGCCTCTGGGGCGACACCCCTCAGACCGAAACGGNGCTTGAGCCCGGNGAACTCATCANTGCCGTGGTTCTGCCGGAGCCGCTNGGCGGACAGCATTTCTANCAGAAAGTCCGCGATCGTCGGTCATACGCCTTTGCGCTGGTGTCTGTGGCGGCGGTCATNCAGGCTGACGGCACGGGACGCGTTGCCTTCGGCGGTGTNGCGCCCAAGCCGTGGCGTGTGGAGGCNGCTGACGCGCTGCTTCANCAAGGNGCATCGGCTGTGGTGGCCAAGGCNTTTGCCGATGCCCGTCCGACCGAACAGAACAAGTTCAAGATCCCGCTCGCCGAACGGGCACTTGCGGGCATCCTTGCAGACGCGAGAGGCTGATCAGATGGAATTTAACGCTCCTGCGACTGAGAACCTGTTCGACCGCGCCAAGCTGGTCGGCAAGTCCACTCCGCGTATCGACGGGCCGCTCAAGGTGTCGGGCGCCGCGCCCTATGCGGCAGAGCGGCACGACGTCGTCGCTGGTCAGGCCTATGGCTGGATCGTCGGCGCGGCGATTGCCAAGGGCCGGATCCGGTCGATGGANCTGGGCGATGCCCGCCGGGCGCCCGGGGTCATCGCGATCGTTGCGGCGACCGAACATGAGCCGGTTGGGACCAGCCCTTACAATCACGCGCCGCTCTTCGGCGGTCGCGACATCGCCCACTACCATCAGGCGATCGCCGTCGTGGTGGCCGAAACGTTCGAGCAAGCCAGGGCCGCCGCCAGCCTGATCCGTACGCAATACGATGCCGCCGATGGCGTCCACGATCTTGCCCGCGTCAAAGGCGCGGCCAAAATCGGCACCGGCTTCAGCGGCGAATCGATGAAGGACACCCTGGGCGATTTCGATGGGGCTTTCGGCGGNGCNGCCGTGAAGATCGATGCCACNTANACCACGCCTGACGAAGCGCATGCGATGATGGAACCGTTTGCCACCATAGCTGCCTGGGAAGGCGACAAGCTGACGGTGTGGACGTCGAACCAGATGATCAACTGGGGCAAAAGGGCGCTGGCATCGATCCTTGGTATCGAGGCGGACAATGTACGAGTGGATTCGCCCTATGTCGGCGGCGGTTTCGGCGGGAAACTGTTCATCCGCGCTGATGCGGTGATGGCTGCGCTAGGGGCCAAGGCGGCAAAGCGCCCGGTCAAGATCGCGATGCAGCGCCCGCTGATGTTCAACAATTCGACCCATCGCCCGGCCACCATCCAGCGCGTGCGCCTGGGGGCGGGATCGGATGGCAGGATCACCGCCATCGCGCATGAGTGCTGGTCGGCAAATATCACCGGCGAGGATGGCGAGCATGGCACGTTGCAAACGCCCAAACTCTATACCGGAGCCAACCGGCTGACCGCTTCCTATGTCTCGCAGATCGATCTTCCCGAAGGCAATGCCATGCGCGCGCCGGGCGAAGCGCCGGGTCATATGGCACTCGAGGTCGCGATGGACGAACTGGCCGAACAGGCGGGCATCGATCCTGTGGAGCTGCGTATCCTCAACGATGCACACGGTGTCGTTCCGGGCGACCCCGAAACCAAAATATCGGATCGCCATCTCGCCCGCTGTCTGAAGGAAGGGGCCGAACGCTTCGGTTGGTCCGAACGCAAGGCCCAGCCAGGCCAGGCGCGCAACGGTCGCTGGCTGACCGGCATGGGCGTGGCTGCCGGATACCGTGCGGGTCCGACGGCCAAATCGGCTGCNCGTGTCAGCCTNTCNGCGGACGGCAAGCTCAAGGTCGAAACCGACATGACCGATATCGGCACCGGNTCCTACACCATCATTGCGCAGACCGCCGCCGAAACCATGGGTCTCCCGCTCGATAGCGTAACGGTTGAACTGGGGGATTCGAACTTCCCCGTCTCGTCGGGCTCCGGNGGGCAATGGGGCGCNGCAAGCTCGACNGCGGGCGTTTACGCNGCCTGCGTNAATCTGCGCCGGATGATTGGCGAAAAGCTCGGCTTCGATGGCGATGCGGCGGATTTCCAAGGGGGCCGCGCGACGCTGNATGGACAGGGCTGGCAGATCACCGAAGCCGGGGCACTCAGTGCCGATGGCGAAATGACCTATGGCGATTTCAAATCGGATTACGATGTGGGCACCTATGCCGCCCATTTCGCCGAAGTGCGCGTCGATGCCTTNACCGGCGAAGTGCACATCACGCGCATGCTGGCCGTTTGCGATGCCGGGCGCATNCTGAACCCGCTGTCTGCGCGCAGTCAGGTNATCGGCGGAATGGTCATGGCAGCGGGCGCGACNCTGATGGAAGACCTGCATGTCGACAAAAGGTTCGGCTTTTTCGCCAATCATGANCTGGCCGGTTACGAAGTGCCGGTTCATGCGGACATTCCNCANCAGGAATGCATATTCCTCGACACGCTGGATCCCATCGTTTCCCCGATGAAGGCGAAGGGNGTGGGCGAACTTGGNATTTGCGGTCCCAATGCGGCGGTTGCCAATGCCGTCTACAACGCCACCGGNGTGCGGGTGCGCGAATACCCGATTACGGTCGATAAATATCTCGACCGGTTACCGGCGCTTGCGTGATCGCAGCAAACGGGGTGTAAATCGCAAGCATGGCTGAAAACTCTGCCTGGCTGATGAGCGGGCTCGAAGACGATGTCCGGCCGCGTATGTTCGAGGTGGCAGATCGGGGCGATGCCTTTGCCCTGGCCACCATCGTGAAGGCCGATGGCGGCCCGCGGCCAGTTGGTGCACAGATGGTCGTCACCGNGCGAGAAAGCTGGGGCTTTCTGTCGGGTGGCTGCATCGAAGACGACGTGGCGCTGAATGCGCGCGAGGTAATCGAGGACGGGCAACCCCGCACTATTGTCTATGGAACCGGAAGTCCGCTGATTGACATCCGCCTGCCCTGTGGCGGCAGTATCGAAGTGATCATCGAACGGGTGTCGCCGACCGATGCGGCGCTTGCCGATCTGCGATCGCTCACATCTGCACGCCGACCTGCTGTCTGGATCAGCGATGGACTGCTGCGAAGATGCATTGCGCTGGGCCATGGCGATGACACCACGCACGCCCTGATCGTCCGCCATTACGTTCCGTGTCAGAGGCTGGTGGTCATCGGCTCCGATCCCTTTGCGCTGGCGATTGCGGGGCTCGGCCAGACAGTCGGCTGGGACGTATCCATTCTCGCTCCATTCGGACCGCAAGCCCATCCGCCCATTGGCGTATCCTATGATCGGCGGACCCTTGCAGAGGCCATGAACGATCCGGCGCCCGACCGCTGGACGGCCGTCGCCGTGGCGACTCACGATCTCGAACAGGATNAAAGCGCCCTGATCCCTGCCCTGCAATCGCCTGCAGGNTATGTCGGAGTGCTCGGNTCGCGTCGNAAGCTGGACCAACGCCTCGCCGGCCTGCGGTCTGCCGGGTTGGATCAGCCAGCGATCGCACGGCTTTCGGCTCCCATTGGTCTGAACATCGGGGCGTCGTCTCCATGGGAGGTGGCACTGTCGGTCGTCGCCGAAATAGTGGACGCCTGCCGCGGGGACACACGCCGTGTCGTTGCTCCATCGCGCAAACCGCATGTCGCTGCCTGAAGCGACCGGGTGCCATGCCATCGTCCTCGCCGCGGGGACGGGTAGTCGGTTCGGAGGCGGGAAACTGCTTGCCCCTTTTCGTGGACGCCCGCTTATCCACTGGTCCGTGGCAGCAGCCCTTTCATCCCGTGTAACCAGCGTAACGGCTGTTCTTGGAGCGCGGGCCGATGACGTCGCGGCAGCCTTGGCACCGTTCGCCGATCGCCGTCTTTCTCTGGTTCGCTGCAGGCATTGGGAAGAAGGGTTGTCGGCGTCGCTGACATACGGGCTGCGAACGCTGCCACAGGACACGCGCGCGGTAGCCATCTTTCTGGGCGACATGCCCGATCTCGATCCCAGACTGGCCGATCGTGTGCTGAGAGAGGTAGTTGGCGGCGCCCCGGCAGCGTATCCCGAGTGCAAAGGTATCCCGGGGCATCCGGTGGCTTTGTCCAGCGAGCTATTTCCTCTGATCGAAAGTCTTAAGGGCGATCAGGGCGCTCGCGCCGTACTTGCCGGCCAAAGCGGTGTTATCCGTGTTCCAACCGACGATCCCGGCTCCATCGCCGATATCGACACAAGGTACGATCTGAAGCGGTTGGGACCTTAGCCCGTTCGTTTCGACCTAGATCGTGAAATCCAGCCGATATCCGGGAGTATAGGACAACGCCATGGTCGTGACAGAGCGTTCGCCGAGCCACGTCGTTCGGCGCATGGTGAAAAGCGCCTCTCCGCGCCCGATACTCAGCATTTGCGCTGTTCTCGCTTCAGCCGATATCGCCGACAGTTCTACCTCGCCGCGCGTGAAGGGGACTTTGCGAACCAACCATTCGTTTGCGCTCAGCGTGCCGAAGTCGGCAGTTTCGAAATCGGGTACCGTAGCAAGGTTTACCCAGCGTGTTTCGAAAGCGAAAGGCTGCCCATCCGCAAGATGCAGGGTCTCCAGATAGGCTGCCTCTTNGTCTTCCGGGATCTGAAGGCCAAGCGAAGTTGGGACGGGTGGCNGCGTCNTCCGGCGCTTTACGATCTCGCAACTGTAGGCTCGTCCCATGTCTTCNACCTGTTCGCGCACCAGCGGAATGCGGANCTGCGCCTGGGGNAGGGGCAGTGGGCGTACGCGGGTGCCGCCCTTGCGCTTGCGTTCCACGATGCCTTCTTCGGCCAGGGCCTGAAGAGCGCGATTCACCGTGGTCCGCGAACAGCCATACTGNTCGGCGAANTCGACCTCGCCCGGGATCAGTTCACCCAGTTTCCATTCGCCCGCCACGATGCGGGCACGAATNGCTTCGCGAATGCCGCGGTGGGTATGTGCATTCACAGGGCGGCGNCCAGTTCNCGGATAGTGCGGGCGAAGCGCGCACGGATGTCGGCAGCGCGAATATGCTCACCGCCTTGCACGATGTGGCGGCCCGCCGACCACAGATCGCTAACGGCGGGTGCTTCCACGCCGAAAATCCATGCATCGAGCCGCTGGTCCGGTTGCGGCCAGTCGAGGAAGGGCAGATCATCGCGCAGGCCGACGATGTCGGCCCGCATCCCGATTTCGATAGTGCCTGCTTTCCGTCCGATTGCCTGCGCACCGCCGCGAGCCGCCCGCTCGTAAAGATAGCGCCCGTTGGACCGGGTCGCGTCATCGGTCAGCACCGCGCGCTGGCGGTGCTTCAGTCGCTGCGAAACTTCGAGCATGCGCAGTTCTTCTGCGACCGAAAGGCGAATGTTGGAATCCGAACCGATGCCGTAGCGCCCGCCAGACGCAAAATAGTCACGGGCTGCGAAAGTCCCGTCGCCAAGGTTTGCCTCGGTGGTCGGGCAAAGGCCCGCCACCGCGCCCGAAGCGGCAAGGGCCTTAACCTCGCTTGCATCGAGATGAGTGGCATGGATCAGGCACCAGCGCTCATCCACCGGCATATTGTCGATCAGCCAGTGAACAGGGCGCGCGCCCAAATGGCCCTCTACCTCTTCAACTTCCCTAGTTTGTTCAGCAGCATGAATATGGATGGGCCCTTCAGGGCAGAGCGCCAGGCATGCCTCGATCCCGTCCCGATCGACCGCCCGGAGCGAATGCGGNGCAANGCCAAGGCGNAAGTCTTNCGGNAGACTGCGGCTGTTGTCNGCNATCCGCGNATACAGCGCCTCGAACTGNTCGACGCTATTGCCGAACCGCAACTGGCCACCATTCAGCGAACGCCTGTCCANCCCGCCATAAGNATAGAGNACCGGCAGNTGGGTGAGGCCGATGCCACTGGTCTGGCTCGCCGCAAAGATGGCGTTGGACAATTCGGCGATGTCGTCGAACTTTTNGCCGCCGACCTGGTGGTGCACGTAATGGAATTCGGCCGATGCGGAATAGCCCGCCTGTGCCATTTCCATCTGCACGAGTGCGGCGACGGATTCGATGTGGTCCGGCGTCAATATATCCAGAAACCGGTACATCACTTTCCGCCAGGTCCAGAAATCGTCTGCCCCCTGCGGGCCCCGCGCTTCGGCNAGCCCCGCCATGGCNCGCTGAAAGCTGTGCGTGTGGACGTTGGCGAGGCCGGGCAGGGCAGTTCCGACAGCAGTGGCGGGATCGAAACCGCGCGGCGATACCTCCACGATAGTGCCAAGTTCGTCGAGGTGAATGGCGTGGTCGGGAAGCCATCCAGAGGGCGTTAGAACCTGCCGTGCGGAGATTATGCCAGCCATTTACCGTTGCGCCTTTTTGGTAATATGTGCATACATAATCACACGGTAAGGAGATGCGCAAGAGTATGGCAGGCCGAGTTTTCACCCACTGCAAGGCCGCGACGCTGGTCGCAGNGGCGACGGGCTATGGTCTGGTCGAAGACGCTGCGATTGCAGTCCAAGAGGGGCGGATTTCCTGGGTCGGGGATGCANGCGATCTNCCGCAGGATTACGCCGANTGGGAGAAGGTNNGNCTGGAGGGGGCACTCGTCACGCCCGCGCTGGTCGATTGCCACACGCATCTCGTTTTTGGCGGCGATCGCAGCCGCGAATTCGCACTTCGTCTCCAAGGCGCGAGCTATGAAGAGATCGCGAAGGCCGGTGGCGGCATCCGTTCGACTGTTTCTGCGACGCGGGAAGCAACGGATGANGACCTGCTTGCCAGCGCCTTGCGCCGCGTCGACGNTTTGCTCGCAGACGGTGTCGCGGTGATCGAAGTNAAATCGGGCTANGGCCTGACCATCGAACAGGAAATNCGNATGCTGCGCGTNGCGCGCGCGATCGAGGGGCACCGCCCCGTCCGCNTNCGCACNAGCTGGCTCGCGGCCCACGCANTGCCCNCCGAATTCGAGGGCGAGGCCGACCGCTACATCGACGAAATCGTGATCCCGGGCCTNGANGCCGCCGTNGCCGAAGGNCTGGTCGATGCGGTCGACGGGTTTTGCGAAGGNATCGGCTTTTCGCCCGCGCAGATCCGCAAGGTGTTCGACAAGGCACGCGAACTGGGCGTGCGGGTCAAGCTGCATGCCGAGCAACTGAGCGACCTCAAGGGCTCGGTAATGGCCGCCGAATATGGCGCCTTGTCCGCCGACCATCTCGAATGGCTCGCGCCCGAAGATGCCGCCATCCTGGCGGAGAAGGGCGTGGTCGCGGTGCTCCTGCCGGGTGCGTTCTATGCCCTGCGCGAAACGCGCCTGCCGCCGGTGGACGCGCTGCGCGAGAACGGCGTGGCGATGGCGCTCGCCACGGATTGCAATCCGGGCAGCTCGCCCATGTCCTCGCTGCGCCTTGCCATGAACATGGGGTGCACCCTTTTTCGCATGACGCCCGAAGAAGCGCTGGCCGGGGCGACCCGCCATGCAGCGAAAGCGCTGGCGCTGGAGGAAGACCACGGCACGATCGAGGCGGGCAAGCGCGCCGATCTGGCGGTGTGGGACGTCTCTCACCCCGATTATCTCAGCTACTGGATCGGCGGGCANTTGCTGCGCGGCCGGATCACTGCAGGATCATATCACGATGCTTGAATTGTCGCCCGGTTCGCTGGGGTTGGCGCAGATCGAGGAACTGTACCGTTCGCCCGGCCCCTTCCGGATCGACCAGCCGGCGATGGATGCCGTCGCCCAATCGGCCGACCGCCTCGGAGCGGCGCTCGGCTCGGGCGAGGCGATCTACGGCGTCAACACCGGCTTCGGCAAGCTCGCCAGCGTGCGCATCGGCGAAACCGATCTCGGCACGCTCCAGCGCAATCTGGTGCTTTCGCACAGCGCGGGCTTCGGACCGCCGCTCGATCCCCAGATCGTGCGCTTCATCATCGCGCTCAAGTGCCTTTCGCTGGGGCGCGGGGCGTCCGGGGTCCGGCCCTTAGTCGTCGAACGGTTGCAGCAGCTGGTCGAGGCCGGCGTGACCCCCGTGGTCCCCGAAAAGGGATCGGTCGGCGCATCGGGCGATCTGGCGCCGCTGGCCCATGTCGCGGCCACGCTGATCGGAGAAGGCGACGCCTTCTACAGGGGCGAACGGATGGCGGCGGGCGCGGCACTGCAGCGCGCAGGCCTTGAACCGCTCGAACTCGAGGCCAAGGAAGGGCTCGCGCTGCTCAACGGCACGCAGGTGTCCACCGCTCTGGCCTTTGCCGCGCTGTTCGACAGCTGGCGGCTGGCGATCAATTCGCTCGTCACCACGGCGCTGTCGCTCGATGCGGCGATGGGTTCGACCGCGCCGTTTCATGACGAGATTCACCGGCTGCGCGGCCATCGCGGCCAGATCGTTGCGGCACAGATCATTCGCGACCTGCTGGACGGATCGCAGATCCGCGAAAGCCATCGCGAAGACGATCTGCGTGTGCAGGACCCCTATTGCCTGCGCTGCGCACCGCAGGTGATCGGAGCCTGTCTCGACCAGCTGGCGCATGCCGGCGAAGTCCTGCGGATCGAGGCCAATGCCGCGACCGACAACCCGCTGGTGCTGAGCGACGGCTCCATCGTGTCGGGCGGCAATTTCCACGCGGAACCCGTCGGCATGGCGGCAGACGGGATCGCCATCGCCGTGTCCGAAATCGGCGCCATCGCCCAGCGGCGCATCGCACTGCTGGTCGATCCGGCTCTGAGCTTCGGGCTGCCCGCCTTCCTTGCACCGTCGCCGGGCCTGCAATCGGGGCTGATGATCGCCGAGGTCACCAGCGCCGCGCTGATGAGCGAGAACAAGGCGCTGGCCAATCCGCGGGTGGTCGATTCCACCCCGACGTCCGCCAATCAGGAAGACCATGTATCCATGGCCTGCCACGGCGCGCGCCGCTTGATCGAAATGAACGGCAATCTGGCCGCCATCGTCGGAATCGNGGCGATGACGGCGGCACAGGGCGTCGAGTTTCGCGCGCCTCTCGCCACCAGCGAGACGCTGGGCGCGGTCATCGCGCGTATCCGCGACGCCTCGCCCACGCTTACCGAAGACAGGCTGATGGAACCCGATATCGCGGCCATGGCGCAATTGCTGGGCTCCAAGCTCCTGAGCGAAGGCGTAGCCTGTTCCTCGATCGCGGATTTTGCCGGATGAACCCGGTCACGGTCACCCCGGGCGATGGCCCGATCGTGCTGGCCCAGCCGCATTCGGGCACTTTCGTGCCGCAGGACATCGCGGCGAACCTGACCGCGCGNGGCCGCAAGCTCGCCGATACGGACTGGCANATNCCGCAGCTNTACGACGGCNTGNTNNCCNATGCCACGATNGTGCGGGCCGAATTCAATCGTTATGTCATNGATGCCAACCGNCCGCCCGATGGCGCGACGNTGTATCCCGGGCAGAACACCACCGGGCTGGTGCCGATGGTCGATTTCGAAAANCACCCCCTGTGGCTCGAAGAACCNNACGANNNNGAAATCGCGCGCCGTCGNGANGCGTTTCACNGCCCCTATCACGNNGCCNTGCAGGCCGAACTGGACCGGGTGCGCGNCCTNCACGGTTTCGCCGTNCTNTACGATTGCCATTCGATNCAGTCNTGCCTGCCNTTCCTGTTNGAAGGCCGNCTGCCCGATCTCAACATCGGCACNGACAANGGCGCNACCTGCCATCCNGCGATCNAGGCGGCGGTCGCGAACGCCTGCGCCGNNGGGCNCTACAGCCATGTCGTCAACGGGCGGTTNCGCGGCGGCTGGACCACGCGGCATTACGGCCGGCCCGACNGCAAGNTNCACGCGATNCAGATGGANATCGCGCAATCGACNTATCTCGANGCGGANGAACCGCCCTTCGCCTATTCCCCCGACAAGGCCNCCAGCCTGCGCGATACGCTCGCNGCNGTGTTCGGCGGCATCCAGAGCACNTTCGGAGACCTTGCATGAGTATCGACCGCCGCAACGCCCGCGNCATCAAGGCGCCGACNGGCCCGGAACTCACCTGCGGCAGCTGGCAGACCGAAGCGCCGTTCCGCATGATCCAGAACAATCTCGACCGCGAGGTGGCAGAAAACCCCGACGAGCTGGTGGTTTATGGCGGCATCGGCCGCGCGGCGCGCAGCTGGAGCGATTTCGAAGCGATCCTTTCGAGCCTCAGGACCCTGGCGGACGACGAGACGCTGCTGGTGCAGTCGGGCAAGCCCGTGGGCGTGTTCCGCACGCACGCCGATGCCCCGCGCGTGCTGATCGCAAATTCGAACATCGTGCCGCACTGGGCGAACTGGGATCATTTCAGCGAGCTCGATAGGAAGGGCCTGATGATGTACGGCCAGATGACGGCCGGTTCGTGGATCTACATCGGCACGCAGGGCATCGTTCAGGGCACCTACGAAACCTTCGTCGAGGCGGGCCGCCAGCATTATGGCGGCGATCTGACGGGCAAATGGATCCTGACCGGCGGGCTTGGCGGCATGGGCGGGGCGCAGCCGCTTGCCGCGGCGATGGCCGGGTCCTGCTGCCTGGCGGTCGAATGCAATCCCGAGAGCATCGATTTCCGCCTGCGCACGCGCTATCTCGACGAGAAGGCCGAAANCCTNGACGAAGCGCTNGCCCTGATCGAGCGCTGGACCGCCGCNGGCGAGGCGAAGTCGGTCGGCCTGCTGGGCAACGCCGCCGAAATCTTCCCCGAACTGGTGAAGCGCGGGGTGCGGCCCGACATCGTCACCGACCAGACCAGCGCGCATGACCCGGTCAACGGCTACCTGCCCGAAGGCTGGACCATGGGCGAATGGCGCGCCAAACGCGAAAGCGATCCCAAGGCGGTGGAGAAGGCCGCGCGGGCATCCATGCGCAAGCAGGTCGAAGCCATGATCGCCTTCTGGGAGGCGGGCGTGCCGACCCTCGATTACGGCAACAACATCCGTCAGGTCGCGCTGGAGGAAGGGCTGGAAAATGCCTTTGCCTTCCCCGGCTTCGTACCTGCCTATATCCGCCCGCTGTTCTGCCGCGGTATCGGCCCGTTCCGCTGGGCCGCGCTGTCCGGCGACCCGGAAGACATCTACAAGACCGACGCCAAGGTGAAGGAACTGCTGCCGGACAACCACGCCTTGCACAACTGGCTCGACATGGCCCGCGAACGGATTGCTTTTCAGGGCCTGCCGGCACGGATTTGCTGGGTTGGGCTGGGCGACCGCCACCGCCTGGGCATGGCGTTCAACGAGATGGTCGCCAGCGGCGAGCTGAAAGCACCGGTGGTGATCGGTCGCGATCATCTCGACAGCGGATCCGTCGCCAGCCCCAACCGCGAAACCGAAGCCATGAAGGACGGCTCGGATGCGGTCAGCGACTGGCCGCTGCTCAACGCGCTGCTCAATACGGCGAGCGGAGCGACCTGGGTCAGCCTGCATCACGGGGGCGGGGTCGGCATGGGCTTTTCGCAGCATGCGGGCATGGTCATCGTGGCCGACGGGACCGAAGATGCCGCGCGCCGGCTCGAGCGCGTGCTGTGGAACGACCCGGCCAGCGGCGTGATGCGCCACGCCGATGCGGGCTACGAGGATGCGCTCGATTGCGCGCGGGAAAAGGGCCTGCACCTTCCCGGCATTCTGGACGCATAGGTCCACGCATCTCGCGGACCCTTGCCAACCGTTGGTCGAGAGGGCTTTGCTACCGGAGCGAGTGCAGCTAGCCTCCCGGCGCATATCTGGGGAGCTACATTAATGAGCCGTAATTTCAGCCGCCTCGCATCGGCGATCGCCATCGCCTGCGCCACCGTGTCCGTGCCTGCCTTCGCGCAGGATCATTCGGGGCACCATGCCGGCATGTCTGCCGGCGAACACGATGCTGCCAAACTGCATGCACTTTTCGAGCGCAGCGAAGCCGAAGCGCTTGATCGCAATCCCATCACCGCCTTCTTTCGCGGGGACTTTTCCGATGCGGACAAGCTGGGAGATTTCTCTCCCGCCAGCTACGCCGAAGAGCGCGCCGCTGCGGAGGCGAATCTGGCCGAACTGGCGACCGTGGACCGTGATGCACTGAGCGAAACCGATCGCATCGCTTACGATGTCTTCGAATATACCCAACAGCGGACGCTGGCGATGACCTCGCCCGAGATACTGCCCACCGTGCTTGCGCTGCCGATCGATCATTTCCGCGGGATGCATGTGTTCTACCCGCGTTTTTCCGCGCCCGGCGCGCTGATGCCNTACGACACGGTCGNGGACTACGAAAACAATTTCAGCCGTCACCGTGAAATGGCGAAGATCGTCGATCAGGCGATCGCNCGCTTCAAGACTGGCGCAGCATCGGGCATCACTTTGCCGCGCATGTCGGTAGAATTGATGATCGAACAACTCGATCTTCAGCTCGATGCGCCGATCGAAGAAAGTCCCTACTGGTCTCCGGTTGCAAATTTCCCCGACAGNATTTCGCAGGCCGAACAGGAACGGCTGACGAAGCNGCATCGCGAGGTACTTACCGGCACGTTGATGCCTGCGTTCAAGAAGCTGCGGGATTATCTGGCCAACGAATATCTGCCGCAAGCGCGCACAAGCATTGCTGCAACNGACAACCCCGGCGGCGAAGCTTANTATGCCTATCGGATCGAGGATAACACGACNCTCCCGCTGACCGCGCAGCAGGTCCACGANACCGGACTCGCCGAAGTCGCGCGCATCAACACTGCGATCGAGGAAGCGAAAGCGGAGGCCGCAGGGCGTACGGGTGAAACCTATACCAGCAAGGCGGACTTGCAGGCCGCGTGGTATGACGTCGCCGAACGGGTCGATCCGNTGATGGATCAANTGTTCCTNCGCATTCCAAAGACCGAACTGNGTATCGAACCTTACGAACCCTACCGTGAAAAGTTCAANCTTGCCGCCAGCTATATGGCTGGCAAAGCCGACGGATCGCGGCCAGGCACCTTCTATTTCAGCGGCTACAATGTTGCAGAGCGCAAGCTNGGCACGTCGATCGCGCTGTACATGCACGAGGGCAATCCCGGCCATCACTTCCAGTCTATGTTCGCTATCGAGAATGAGGAATTGCCNGAATTCATGCGCTACGGCGGGTTCACNGCTTTCAGCGAAGGCTGGGGCCTGTANGCCGAAAGCCTGGGTTACGAACTTGGCCTGTATGACGATCCGGTNGATCGNCTTGCAGCCCTTCAGGGCGGTGAATTGCTGCGCGCCGTGCGGCTGGTTGTCGATACCGGTATGCACGCCCTCGGCTGGAGCCGCGATCAGGCGATCGAATATATGGTTGCCAACGGGCAACCCCGCGATTTCGCCGAGAGCGAAACGGCGCGCTACATCGTGATGCCCGCGCAAGCACTCGCCTATAAAACGGGTGAACTGAAGATCAAGGAACTGCGCGCCAAGGCGCAGGCCGCATTGGGCGAGAATTTCGACGTGCGCAGGTTCCATGAGCAGGTGCTCAATACAGGCGACATGCCGCTGCCGGTGCTGGAAGCCAAAATAGACGCGTGGATTGCCGGGGGTGGTCAGTGAGCGCAGCGAAAGGGATCCGAACGGCCATGAACCGCATCGCTCTGAGAGCCGCTTCCGCTTTTGCCATCGCTGTTACGGCGGTGGCGGCTCCGGCTGCGCTTGCCCAGCCTGGCACGGCTCCAACCGCTCAGCACAGCGAAGGACAGAAGCTGCGCGATCTTCTCGCCCGAAGCGAAGCTGCTGCACTCGACCGATCGCCCATATCCGCATTTTACAGGGGCGATTTTTCGGATGCGGACAAGCTCGGCGATTTTTCGCCGGCAAGCTTTGCGGCTGACCGTGTAGCAACCGAAGCAGAGTTGGCCGAACTGGCAACGATCGATCGATCCGCGCTGGGAGCACAGGACCAGATCGCCTACGACACGTTCCGTTATGCCGGTGAGCGTACGCTCGCCGGGTTGCAGCCGGAAATCCTGAAAATCCGCTTGGCGCTGCCGCTGGATCACTTCACCGGCATTCAGGGCGATTATCCGGGATTTTCCGCCCCCGATGGTGTGATGCCGTTCAAGACGCCGGGCGATTACGCCGCCAATATCGCTCGCCACGAGGCTTACGGGCAAATGGTGGAAGACGTCATCGCGCGGTTCGATAACGGGCTGGAACAGGGCATCACCCTGCCGCGACTGACGGTCGAGATGATGATCGAACAGCTCGACACACAGCTTTCGACGCCTGCCGAAGAGAATGCCTATTATGCGCCGCTGCGGGCACTGCCTGACAGTTTCACCGATGGTCAGAAAGAGCAGGCTCGTGCAGATTTGACAGCGTCGATCGATCAAACGCTCTATCCGGCTATCCGTCGTCTGCGGGCTTATCTGGCAGATACTTATCTTCCCAAGGCACGCGATACGGTTGGTCTTTCTGCCATGCCGGGCGGCGACGCTTTTTATGATTATCGCATCGCCGAAATGACNACTCTGCCGCTAACCGCGCANGAGGTTCACGATCTCGGCCTGTCTGAAGTCGCGCGGATCAGCAAGGCGCGCGAGCAGACGATTGCGGAGCGGGGTGAACGTCGCCCGCAAATCTACAAAACGAAGGACACCCTGCAGGCAGCCTGGTACGAAACCGCCAAGGAAGTCGACAGCAAGATCGGACCGATGTTCCTCAGCGGACCCGAAACACCGCTGCGGATCGAACCGTACGAACCCTATCGCGAACAGTTCTTCCTCGCGGCGTCCTATCAGGCTGGCGACCCCGAGCGTAATCGGCCGGGCACCTTCTACTTCAGCGGCTGGAACGCTGCCGAACGCGAACTGAGCCCCTCGGTCCGGCTATACATGCACGAAGGCAACCCCGGCCATCACTACCAGATCATGTTCGCCATCGAAGACGAGAACCTGCCCGATACGCTAAAGCACGGCTGGTACACCGCGTTCGGCGAAGGATGGGCACTTTACGCCGAAAGCCTCGGGTATGAACTTGGTCTCTACGATGATCCGGTGGAGAGGCTGCAGGCCCTGGAGGATGGCGAGTTGAAACGCGCTGTCCGGCTGGTTGTCGATACCGGGATCCATGCCCTCGGCTGGACCCGCCAGCAGGCGGCCGATTACATGGTCGAGAACGGCAGTGCGCGCGATTACGCGGAAAACGAGGTCGCTCGCTACATCGCCATGCCGGGGCAGGCGCTTGGCTACAAGATAGGCGAATTGAAAATCAAGGAACTGCGTGCTCGCGCCGAAGCGGCGCTAGGCGATGGTTTCGACATTCGCCGGTTCCACGANCAGNTNCTCAACAGCGGCAACGTCCCGCTNGCGGTNCTGGAAGCCAAGATNGATGCATGGATCGCAGCNGGCGGCCAATAGCCTGANCGTGNAGTGGTAAAAAANGGGGGNCGCGCGATCCANTGTCGCNCGGCCCCCTTTTTGGTCTCTCAGGCGTCAGTCCGCGCTGGCGGTGCCGGTCGTGCNTGCAGGNAGATCGGGACGGGTGGCAGGTAGTTTCGCCTTGCGGTCGCCCGTCTTCAGATAGGTGTCGAACCAGCGCATCATACGCAGGTTATAATCGTACCGGGCGGCGGCCCTGCTATTGCCGTGACCTTCGCCCGGAAACAGGACGAGCCGCACTGGCACGTCGGGCTTGCGCACCTTCATGCTCCGATAAAGCTCGTAGCTCTGGCNNGGGTCAACGCGGGTGTCTTCGGCGCCGTGCATGATCAGCAGCGGCGTGTTCGCCTTGTCGACATGGTAGATCGGCGANACCTCCAGCATGGCCTGCCAGTCGTCCCACGGCCATTTGCCCGAATGCACATTGTACATNTCGTATGGGATGTCGGTCGTTCCNAACTTGCTGACCTGGTTGGAAATGCCCACGAACATGACGCCGGCGGCGAACTCGTCGCTCAATGCAGTTGCGGCCCAGCCNGTGGCNTAGCCGCCATAGGATCCGCCGGTGATGCCGGTACGGTCCGGATCGGCTATTCCCGCGTCGACNAGGGCNCGCTTGGCATCNACCAGATCGGTGAATTCCGGATCGGTGTAATTGCCGGTGTGCTGCTTGGAAAAAGCCGTGCCGTAGCCGGTGGAGCCGCGATAATTGGGGAGGAACACGGCATAACCCTGTCCGGCGGCAACCTGTCCCGGCTTCGAATAGGCGGTCTGCCAGCCATTGCTGTCATGTGCTTCCGGGCCGCCATGGACGTTCAGGATCAGGGGTGCCCCACCGCGCTTGGCCCCGCCCACGGGTTCGATCAGAACGCCTTCGACTTCCTGCCCGTCGCGCGCGGTATAGGTGAAGGCGCGCTGCTTGCCGAAGTCGATCTCCTTCAGCCAATCGTTATGGGTGGTCCAGCGCTGGAAGCCGTCGTCCTTCCAGACGAAGAGCTCGGTCGGATGCCGCGGGCTGCTAGCTTCCACCGCGATAGTGTTTCCGCCAGCCTGGATGCTCGACAGGATAAGCTCGCCCCCATCGTGTTCCGCGGCGACCGAACCGTCGGCATTATAGATCCGCAGAGCGCTCTGTGCGCCCTTGTGGATCACTGCCGCCAGCCGTCCGTCTGCCAGCCATTCGGCGTCGACCGCGGCTTCGGGCGCACCGGCGTTGAGCGCGCGATACTGCCCGGTCGCCATGTCGACCAGATGCAGGGTCGTCTCAGCAGGATCGTTCATGTCGACCCCGGCAATCATGGAAAGCTGCGTCCCGTCCGGCGAAATCTCGATATCGCCCAGCTTGCCGGGCGTTTCGACCACGCGCAGCACCTTGCCGCTTGTCAGGTCGAGGATATGCGCGCGTTTCGAGGTATAGGCATCGTCGATCTGCGGAGTGGGCGCGCTGTCGACCACGGCATGGCGGCCATCGGGCGCAACGCGGAATGCGCTGACATAGCCGGGGATCGTCACCGCCTTCGGATCGGTATCGAGCGTTTCGCCCACGCGGGCCGAGAACAGGCGCGTCAGCTTCGCTTCCTCTTCGTAGACGATCGCATTGAAGCCAGCCTTGGACTGCTTGTCGCGCGCCTTGTCTTCCTCTGCTCCGGCGAGCATCCAGATTGTCGTGCCGTCGGGTGACCAGGCATAGGAACGCACGCCGGCGCCATCCACCGCAGCAAGTTTGCGCTGACCGCCGCCATCGACCGGGATGCCCCATACGGCTGACTTTTCGTCCTCGTCCGCCCAGACGAAGCTGATCATCCGGCCATCGGGCGAGAAGGAAATGCCCGACACGTCGATGTCATCGGGCAGGAAGGCTCGCGCATTGTTGGGGCCATAAGCGAGATTGAGGCGCTCTTCGGTGGAACCGTTCTCTTCACCGTCGGTCACATCGGGCAGGCTCGCGGTGGTATAGGCGATGCGGCTGCCATCGGATGACACGGCAATCGTGCCCACGCTTTCCAACCGGGCGACATCTTCCGGCGTCATCGGCCGGGCCTGTGCCTGCGCGGCGAGCGAGGCGGTGGCGAGCAGAATGCCCGCAGTTAACGGCGCGCGAAAAGTCATGTGTGTGCAATCCTCCTGAAACGTGTGGGACCGCTATACCGATCGGGGGCTAGGGGGCAAATTCCGGCACCGCGGGCTTTGCCTTGGCGATCGTCGATCTGCGCGATGCCATCAGCGCGATCGCCACCGCCGCCAGCGTGACGATCCAGAATATGGCCACGAAGGGCGCGTCATTGCCCATCGTCATGCGCGCTGCCAGCGTCGCCACGATGCCCAGCGGCATGCCGATCGTGATGCCCCACCAGCTTGCCCTGATGGACGGGCGCGGGCTGCCCTTTCGGTCCTGCTTGTTCAACCAGATGAAGGTGCCCGTCGACACCACGATGGTGAGCGCGATCCCGAACACGATATAGGCCAGCTTTACCGGCAGGCCGCCGAAATTCCCGAAATGCAGATTATAGATCGACGCCGCGATCTGCTGGCCGAGCGTCCCGTCCGCCAATCCGGCGGTGCCATTGAATGTGCCGTCCGCTCCGAACGCGTAATATTCGCCGAAGATCAGGCGTTGGCCATGTACGCCGACAATCTGCACATGCTGCCCGCGCGTGCCGGGATCGTGCAGGATGGCATAGGAAACGCGGACCTCGGGATAGTTGCGGGCCATATAGTCCAGGGCGGGCGTCACCTTGGGCAGGGGCGCTGCTGCCTCGTCCTCGTCCGGTTCCGTTCCGAAAACAGGCGCAATCGCAGCCTCGCTATCCCCGTCATAGGCCGCTGCTGCCAGGCTGTAGCTCGAGATGTAGAACAGCCCGATCATCGCTCCCGTCAGAGCAATCGCGAGTGCAAAGGGCAGGGTCCACACCGCCAGCCTGTTATGCCAGTCGAGCGTGGACACTTCATCGTTACGCCGTGCGCGCAGACGAAACGCATCGCGGAAAATGCGCGGGTGCGCCACGATCCCGCTGACAGCCAACGCCACGATCATTGCGCCGAACAGTCCCACCAGGCTCATGCCCCAGATGGCCGGCAGGTTGAGCCGGTAATGCAATGCCAGCAGGAACTCCGCCCAGGCGTTTTCTTCCGGCACGGCAATCGCGCCCTGCGCATCGATATGAAAGGCCTGCGTGTCCGTGGTGATGGTTGTACGGGGCAGCGCTTCCGTCGGCATGTGTACGTAAAGATGGGTGGTCGGTGTCGCGCCTTCCTCGGCTGCCACGACATTGGCGATACCCGCATCGACCGCTTGCGGTGCGATCCGGTCCATTTCGGGCGCACCCGGCTGTTCGAGCCGCTGGATTTCCTCGAACAGCACGATGGCCGTGCCGGTCACGCAGATCAGGTAGAGCAGCGCGCAGCAGACGAGGCCGATGGCGGAATGGGCGGAAACCCCTTTGCGAACGGTTTGCTTGGCGAAGAGTGGTTTCACGAGCGGCCTCCCAGCAGGATGAGCGGAACGAGCGACAGGGTGAGCGGGATGGCCAGCATGGCGATCTGCGATGTGCGCTTCGTGCACATCAGCATCGCGAAGGTCAGCAACGGCCAGACGAGCGGAACAAGGCCGAGTACCATGACATTGCCATCGGCTTCTGCCACCGGCCAGCGCATGGCCAGATCGCGTGCGGCAAGGGCGATGGCGATTGTGACGACTAATGCCGCTGGTCCCGTCAGCGTGAAAGTCGTCAGGCCGCGGCGCCAATCCCCGGCTTCGGCGCTGCTCGCCCCGTTTGCCACAGCCCTTGCTCGCCGCGAAGCCTTGGGCATTTCAAAGGCGCCAGGGGCCAGTGCGATGCAGGCTGCGGCCGTCCCNACCAGCATTATCANGGTCAGACCCCACGCTCCTGCGCCGCTCCATCCGCCGACGGCACCGATGGCGAGCAACAACCACCCGGCGATGTTGNGCGGGACAGATCGACCTGTGCGGNGCCAGGAGTATCGCAATATCGCNATGCCNAGGANGGCAGACCCGGCGCNTGCGAGAATGAGCACGTCTCCCGCCATCAGAAGCGGTAGCTCACGGTGCCCATCACATTGCGTTCGCTGCCNACGAAGCAGTCGCCGCGTGCGAGGCAGGCCGAATAATAGCTCTTGTCGAACAGATTGGTCGCGTTGATGGCCACGCTCCAGTTCGCGAATGCGACTTCGGCCAACGCATCGACCAGCGTGAAAGACGGCGTGACGATGCCGTCCGGAAAAGCCGGTCCGAAGGATCGGTTCTTGCCNACATGGCGCACGCCNGCGCCCAGCAGCAGCGAGACGTCATCCCCCAGCGCAAAACCCTTCGTCGTCCAGAGCGATGCGTTGACCTTGGGCACATTATCGATCTGGCGATCGGTGCCGGCTACTTCGGCCTCGTTATAGCTCGCATTGGCGATGACGGTCAGTTCGCCGGGCAGCGACGCGCTGCTTTCTAACTCTATGCCTCTGGAATTAAGCTCGCCGATCTGGATCTGGTCGAAGGGGTCGGGGGTGCTGTCATCCGAAACGGGACGATTGCTTTCCCGGATGTCGTACCCGGTCACCGTGATCAGCACGGCGTCGGTCGGGTGGAATTTGATGCCCGCTTCGAACTGGCGCCCTTTCTTGGGAATGAAGGCTCTTCCGTCGCTGGCTGTACCTGCGATGGGCTCGAAGCTTTCGGTATAACTGAAGAAGGGCGAAACGCCCTCGACCACTTCGCCGATTATACCTGCCCGGAACGTCGTTGCAGAATCGCGCCGTGCAGGGCCGCCCATGCTTCTGGCGCTGGTCCAGTCACGCCGCGCACCGAGCACGATCGACACCCGGTCGGCAAAGCGGATCTGGTCCTGAAGGTAAATGCCCACCTGATCCTGATCGACATCTTCGGCGACATAGGCAGGGCTCGGCAGGCCGCCACCAAAGTCGGACAGGGCGCCGTAATCGATATCGTAGATATCGAACACTTCGGTGGCGAAGCCGCCGGTCTTGTAAACCGAATTGGTGCTGTAATCGACGCCCGCCAATACCGTGTGCTCGATGCCCGCTCCCGTAGCGAAATCGAACTGCACGTTATTGTCGGTGGAGAAGATTTCCATCCGGGCGAGGGTTCCGTCCGCATACAGTCGCATCGTGCGCTGTTCGGGATCGGGCACGAAGCCGCCTTCGTCGTCGAGTACCGGTTGGCCTGTTGCCGGGTCGAGCAGGACGAAGGGGTTTGCCGGGTTGGTATAGCTATCGGGATAATGCGTGAAATAAGTCAGGTCGCTGTCGATATACCTGGCTTTCAGATTGACCCGGACACTATCGCCGAAGCGATGCTCGAGCAGCGCGGTGCCCTGCAACAGTCGGCCGTCGTGCCGGTCCCATCCTGGTTTGCCGACAAACAGGTCGTTGGGAAGCTGCCCGTTGGGATTGGGCAGGATCGTGCCGACCAGCGGCAGGAACTGCGACGTCGAACCGCTGTCGTCTTCCTGGTAAAGGCCGATAAGGGTGAGTTCGGTGTCGGATGTCGGCTGGAAGGTGATGGACGGCGCGAAAAGAATCCGGTCATCCGGCACGTAATCGGTCTGCGTATCGGCATCGCGGACCCGCGCGACGATCCGGGCTGCAACCGTATCGCTCAAGGGGCCGGTTACATCGACCAGCGCTTCCTTGCGGTCGAACGAACCGTAGCGCAGCGAAACCTCTCCCGCGGCTTCGAATTCCGGACGCTTGGATACGAGATTGATGATCCCGCCCAGCGCGCCCTGACCGAACAGGACCGACGCCGGGCCGCGCACCAGTTCGACCTGGTCGAAATTATATGGGTCGGAACGGATGCTGGCGTAATAGCTGAAGATGTCCCGCATACCGTCGCGGAACTGCAGCGCGTTGATTCCGCGCACCAAAGCGCCATCGACACGGCTGTCGGGGCCATACGGGTTGGCCGTCACACCGGAAACATAGTTCAGCGTGTCGCCGATACTTACTGCGCCCTGCGCCAGATACAGCTCGTCATCGATAACCGTTATCGGCTGCGGCGTTTCGATGATCGGCGTGTCCGTCTTCGTGGCAGTCGTGCCTTGATCGCGCGCACCGGTCACGATGATGGTGCGCTGTTCGCTCTCGTCGGCAACGTTGGCCAGCGCCGGGANCGGGACAAGCGCCGTTGCGCANAGCACGGCGGACTTCAACATTCGCATTGTAAACCCTCACGTTCGAATATGNGGGNCCGCTACTGCGAATTAATTGCAAGAGTCAAGGCTAATGAGAATCATTCGCANATAAGNCNNNCGCNTGTCAGAGCATGGGCGTATTCGCTNCAATGCGCATATCGACGAGGGCAACCTGCGATCATTCGATGACCATCCTGTATCGCAGGGTGAAACTGGGATGCGCAGTTCCGTTCGATGCCCTTAACGTGCCCGAAGGGGAGAAACGGATACCGGTCACGGCAGGATCGAAGGGTGCTAGCGGGGAATAACCGGTGACGGTNCCGCCGGGCTGGTTNGAATAGGCGACGTTGCTTGCGCCGTTGAACGCAAGTCCGCTTACCGTCGCGCCATCGATGAAGACCGGTGGGAAATCCGTCCGCCACGCCAATGCGGCAGAGGGTATATCGACGAGCCGCAGGGTGGACGCGTCCGTTGGCGCATCGCCCGAATTGGTNACCGTCACAGTATATTCGATCACTGCCCCGGGGATCGCCTTTGGATTGGCGCTGCCGGTGGGGTCGGACACGATGCGCGACGTCTTGTCGACCGAAAGGATCGGCCGTGCCGCGGACCGGGTGTTCGTGATCGTGCANGTGATNACATCCCCAAGTTGCGGGGTCAGCGTTCCCGTCGCGCCTCCCGCGGGCAGCGCCGTCGTCGATGTCGCATTGCGATTGGCGCATGCCAGCGTCGGAGAATAGCGGGCCAGNACGGTCGAACCGTTCGCGGTTTCCGAAAGCAGATAGGAATTACCGGCAATCGCGCCCAGCAGGCCTGTGGCNGCGGGCGTGGCCNTTGTTCCNGTTCCGGTCGTGGTAAAGCTNGCCAGCTCGGTATTCGCCGTCTGATTGCGGATTGCCAAGGTGAACTGATCGGTGCCGAAAATCCGGCCGGGCGCGGCGATCGCCGTGCGCAACTGCAGGCGTGGCAGCGGCGTGTTGGTAAAAACGCAATCGACGAAATCGCCGAACTGCAACGTGCCGAAATTGTAACTGTTCGTCACCACGTCGCGGGGCAGGNTCGTGGTCGAACCNCTGTTGATATTGGTGCAGGTCAAGCTGGCACGATAATCGGCCAGCGCACTGGTGCTGCCCGCCACCATGGCTTCGCGNAGCACGAGCGGCACGCCGGATGTCGAGGAGAAGACCGCNGCCGGAAACGGCCCGAGATCGGTTCCGCTCGTCTGTCCCGACGCATAGGTGGTCGCGCCGTTCTGGGATTCGATCACGAAGCGGAACTGGTCGTTGTCTGCGATCCGGGTCCCGGCGATCGTCTTGCTCAAGGTGATCGAGGCGAACCGNATCGCCAGCATCACGCCNTGCAGACCGGACCCTTGCATCGTGATGGTCACCGATGTGGGGTTCAGCGAACTGACGATATACGCGCCGACATTTCCTGTCTGGCCTCCACCGGCGGTGCGGAAAGTGGTTGTGTTGATCCCGGTGCTGACCGGATATTGCGTACCGCTGCGCGGTGCCACGCGGTCGAGCAACTGCCAGGCGCCGCCATTCGTCGTATATTGCTGGAATTCCGAATTGTCGGTCGATTCCGCGTCGGCCACTACGAAAGCATACTGGTTGGCCTGCGACACCCCGCCGGGGGGAATGATGGCGATATTGGTCAGCGTCAGCGTCGTTACAGTACCATTCGTCGCTTGATAGAGGATCGGGCGTCCCGGAATGTTCAGGAAGCTGCTGTTGCCGACCGCCGCCCCGGTCCAGCTCGGCGCGGCCGCGCTGACCAGAGCGGTGCCGGTGGCGGTCGGCGTCACCGCAACCTGGAGGCGGAACGTCAGGCGCGATCCATCCGGCAGAACATAGCTCATCGGCTGCCCGGTGGAACGCGCCTGCGCATCGCTGTAATTGCTCATGTTGAGCCAGCAGTAGGTCTGCCACGACGATGGCGCCGCCCCGCGCGCACCTGCTCGCGAACAATCCTGCGCACTGGCGTCCTGCGGGGCCAGCAGCATGACTGCGGCGATCAGGACGCACAGCGCNGCGATCCATTCCCTGGCGNGCCGGGCAAGGGGGCGGGCNNCACCCGCAAAAGCGACACGCTGGCAAATCACGACGCCGCGCCNATAACCCGGGCGCGCTTAAACTACGGTAAATAACGTAGAAGCCNTTNCGCGGCACCCNCGCATGNCCGGTCCTATTGCGTGNCGGCGCGCAGNCCCCTACACTCGNGCACATCCCCGGGGAGCCAGTGTTGGCTGAGAGGCAGGTGTCACGCCCTGCGACCCGTTGAACCTGAACCGATTAGCATCGGCGGAGGGAGTGGAGCGGCAACGGAATTCCGCTCTTTCTCCGCCTTGAGGAGAGCAACGCATGGCCGACATCAACAGCAAATTCGACATCGGCGTCACCACCGGCCCGATCCGTGGCAGCCGCAAGGTCCATGTCGGCGCGCAAAGCGGCAGCGGCGTGCGCGTCGCCATGCGGGAAATCGACCTCGAAGGCGGCGAACCCAGCATCCGCGTCTACGACACCTCCGGCCCCTATACCGATCCTGCCGCCACCATCGATATTCGCGCCGGGCTCGAACAGAAGCGCCGCGAATGGATCATGGCCCGCGGCGATGTCGAGGAATATGCCGCCCGCGAAGTGAAGCCGGAAGACAATGGCCAGCTTGGCCCCGACCGCTCCGGCGGCGTCCCGGCTTTCCCCAATGTCGCGAAGAAGGTCCTGCGCGCGAAACCTGGCATGAACGTCAGCCAGATGCACTATGCCCGCCGCGGCATCGTCACGCCCGAAATGGAATATGTGGCCGAACGCGAGAACCTCGGCCGCGCCATGCTGCGCGATGAAGCCGCCCGTCTCGANGCGCGCAATGACGGCCAGCCCTGGGGTGCCAGCCTGCCCGATTACGTCACGCCGGAATTCGTGCGCGACGAGGTCGCCCGCGGCCGGGCGATCATCCCCTCCAACATCAACCACCCCGAAACAGAGCCCATGGCCATCGGGCGCAACTTCCTCGTCAAGATCAACGCCAATATTGGCAACTCCGCCGTGGCGAGCGACGTGGCAAACGAGGTCGACAAGATGGTCTGGTCGATCCGCTGGGGCGCGGACACCGTGATGGACCTCTCCACCGGCCGCAACATCCACGACACGCGCGAATGGATCATCCGCAACTCGCCCGTCCCCATCGGCACCGTGCCGATCTACCAGGCGCTCGAAAAGGTCGGCGGCATTGCGGAGGACCTCACCTGGGAAGTGTTCCGCGACACGCTGATCGAACAGGCCGAACAGGGCGTCGAC
>FUFK010044842.1_pt1 | contig 42341 bp, 44 predicted proteins | sample 1021851 | NCBI WGS metagenome assembly FUFK01 (sample SAMEA51879418, study PRJEB19060) | metagenome
CTACAATGGCGCCCATGGCGTAAAGCATGGTCAAAGGCAAACAAAGGCACTACGGTTTCTAGCGCACATCGCCAGTTTGTCACTGACAAAACGAAGTTCTCAGGAGAATCGATACAAGTTATTCCTGCAGGCGTTGAACTAGATTTATTCCAGCCAGGAATAAAGGAAGGGCCAATCAAATTGGCATACCATGGAAGAGTCGACGTACATCGAGGCGTAATGTCCCTGCCGATGATTCTAGCAGGATTGCAGCTACAAGGAATTGATGCAACTCTACACATTCACGGAACCGGGAATGCTGTTGAGCGTTTGCGAAATATTGGAATGGATGGCCTTGAGGTAACAGATGGGATTCCGCAAGCGGATTTAGCAGCAAAACTCGCCACATATGATGTTGGATTTTTGCCAATGCCAGAGCACAAAGTGTGGAGGCTTGCAAGCCCATTGAAGCGTTCAGAATATCTTGCTAGCGGCATGGTTGTTTGCGGAATTGAACATGCTGGACACCAGATTGACGGTTCGGGTGATTGGTTGCAGCTTTCTTCGCAAAAAGACTTCATTACCAACACAGTTGCTTGGATCAAATCTCTAGATAGAGAAGCACTTTCTGCTTTGCAAAATGAATCTCGCAAATACGCAGAAGAGAATCTCTCATGGTCTCATTCATTAGATGCATTGGAATCGATAATCCTGTCATAGATTTCTCCCCATTGCTTGCTTACAATATCGACATGGTGCTTTGCAACCGCTTCTTCAAGGCCTTCGGAAATCGGGTGTGCTATTGCATCCCTCCATCCATCTTCATCGCCTAAATCGACAGTCTGAACACAATCAGGCAAGTCTGGAATATTACTTGATGCAACTACTGGNCAACCCACTGAAAGAGCTTCAAGAATTACCATCGGNTGACCCTCGTACTCAGAGGGAACAATCAGGCATCCTGCAGTTTGCAGAAGCCTCCATTTTTCTTCTTCACTAACCCACCCTAGAGCNGTAACTCCTTCAGGTGTGCGTTCCACTCCAGTTACTCTAAGGTCATCTAAACCTAGAGAGTAAGCGAAAGCATGCCCTTTGATAGGGTCATTGCGCCCCATCAACAAGGTGAAATTTTCACGCTCAACATTCTCTATTGGTTGCGGATTAACCGGATTGAGTACAGAGATAGAATCTCCAATTAATGGCTTCAATTTCTCACTCCATGATTCGGATAGGCAGACGATTTCGTAATCCTTCAACTCAGATTTGGCGNCGATGTCAAATTTGCCAGAATGGATGTGGAAAATCACAGGAGCATTTGCAACTTTTGCAATTGAAATCTTGCGCCTGTAAGACCAGCCTGCTGCGCAGTGTATGTGAACNAAGTCAAAATCGCCAGTCTTGATTTCCTTTTTTGCGATCTGCCATCTTCGCATTTTCTGTATAGCCCCTCGACGGGAGAATGTATTGCAGGATGACGCTCTCCATCCTTCAGGAGGGTTTGCTGCTAGCAATTTGATGACTGATGNCATTCCACCAGGAGCCATCAATGGGCCCACATGTACGACCCTGCGCATGTGAAGCCCTCCATATTCATCCGCAATAGCATTGATGCTGTCAACAATATGGGTTTTGTTGAATAGTAGGTTTGTGCGTTGGCCGTTTCATGGCAGGTGAATGGCTGGCTTATGGCGAGCTGGGTTTGGCTGCCGTAGGATTCGCTCCCTTCGCTATTCATCGCTGGTCTTGTGGCAACTGGTCGAGGCAAAAATTGGAATGTCCAGAGGAACTTTCTGGATTAGATATGACAATTCTATTGCCGGTATGGAATGAGGAATTGATTATTGAAAAGAAACTAGCAAATCTTGCGAAACAGGACTTCAAAGCGCATTTGTTGTTAGTAGATTCAGCATCAGATGACCAAACTCTCTCCAAAGCAAAAACTTGGTTGGAGGATTTCCCTGACGCTTTTGAATCACACAAAATCATTCCAATGGCAACTAGGAAAGGAAAGACTGCAGCGGTGGCTTTGGCTCTAAAGGAATTAGAAGGAAATGATGGAATAATCGTCATGACTGATGCTGATGCTACAATAATGCCAGGCGCTCTTGAGCGAATTAACCGTTGGTTTAGCAATCCGCTAATCGGCTCTGTAGGAGGTACGCCACAACGCGAAGGTGATTTCGATGGCGAGAGCGAACACAGAGAGATCTACACCCTTCTTCGCGTTGGAGAATCTTCTCATGACAGTACGCCATTCCTTGAGGGCTCTCTTCTTGCCTGGAGGGCAGGATTGGTTTCCGCATCTGACATGTATTTGTCAGCTAATGCAGACGATGCGCAAATTGCTACCGCTGTAAGACTGAACGGGTTGCGCTCAATTCAAGACCCTGATTTGAAATTCAGCGACCAAATGCCACTTACTCGCAAAGGTCAGAGAAGGCAGAAGGTTCGCAGAGCACAAGGATTGATTCGCCTATTGACAAGGAAACGAAAGCATTGGTTTTCACGCAGGGAGGGACGGTTCGCAAAGATTCTGAGAAGGAATGCCTGGATGCATATACTATCTCCGTTGGCTATTGCTGCTGGAGGAATAATGGCAATCATGCGCAACATTGCGTATCTTCCTGAGACTTCACTGACAATGGCTCTATCTGCTATCGAGCTATATTGTCTAGCATCTTGGTTACTAGCCCGCTCGAACAAATCCTTCTTTGGAATTAGAACTGCAGGAGTAATCATGTGCGGCCTAGAGAATCTGTTAGTTGCATTGGTTCACTCTGGAAGAGGTAAGAGCCTGCACATGTGGGAACAGCATACGGATGTTAGAGAGACTTTAGCAAATCAATAGTCTCGGATTTTGAAATTAAAAAAAGCCCCCCTGAGGACCGAGGTCCCCAGGAGGGCAGAATCGAGAGTTTTCTCGTATACCTAATTTCCAATCAGTTTACTGGCTTCACTCTGAAGCGTCAGCGTATGCAGTAACGGTTCTGATGACCTTGTCATCTTCGTTACCGACACCGATCTTGGTTAGAGTGACGTCAACGTCACAGCCACCATCGGTGCCGTCACATAGGTCTGTTGCGCTTCCTTCGGAGATGGTGATCTCTTCGGATGTGCTCCAGTAGTTGTCGTCATCTTTTGCAAAGGTGCAATCTGAAGTTGCATCAGCAGAGCCTGCTTCATCGCAAGTCATTGATGCTCCATTGTCTACTACAATGGATACCTTCAGTACAGCCCAGCTTAGGTCGTCGCCTTGGGTCATAGCTACGTGCACTAGTGCGTCGCCGCCAGACTCAGACATGGATCCTGCTGCATCCCTGTCGCTAAACTGGTATGTGTCTAGACCGCCGCCGGTTGAGTCGTCGGCTAGGCTAGATGCCCATACATACAATACACCAGCCAGAACTACAGTAATTGCAACCATTAGGATGGTAGCGATAACTGGGCTGACTGCCTCTTCGTTTCGGTTTTCGTTGTTCATATTCTTGTCCTCCTCCCCCAAGCGGGGGATAACTTGCCCACAGCAGGCGCTGTATATAATAACTCCGCCGAACAAAGTCCATTTGGGGGCCAAAAACCGTGCTACTGCGCGGTAGTTCCAATTAATAGTAAAGTGCAAAAAATTACACCGAGAGAGTGGTACATACAGTTTGTAGCCACCAAAAATTGCGATTTTTATTGAAAAATTACAATCTAATCAGCAAATCGATCCAGCCTTACGGCTAATCCGTGTTAAGGTGAACAGGGTGAGAGCCAACGGAGAGGGGATGGGATGCACTCAACGAGAACTTCAACAGCCCTGTTCGTGCAGAGCCAAGGTGTTACGGCAAATAACCATTTTGACAATTTTTTTGTAATAATTGCCTTTAGAAGAATAACTCAACTTTTGTTGAATCATTCTACTGTCAATATTTCTGGGCCGCCTGAATTTACCAATATAGTGTGTTCAAATTGACCGATCAAGCCGCCGTCTTGACAACCTAATGCGTGATATGTTTCGAGGAATCTGATGCTAATTAATTTCTTCACGAGAGCATTCCACTTGCTCTGTCTGCTAGCTTCATCCGCTTCAGGGAATGGCTTTTCCAACATAGGGAATGCCCATCTTTCTGCAAATGGAAGGGTAGAATATCTCTCTTCCAGATTCCTTGCTAATTGCGCTCCCAATGGCTTGAGTTGTTTTCTTGACAACGCCTTTCTCCACAGCCCCTTGTTGGTTACTCTGTATATGTTAGAGGAATTTCTAGCTCCAATATTTCGAATCATGCCGCTATCTCCTGTTGTGTTGAACGGCTCAATTGCATATACCGAGCCTTCTTCGACAACTCCTTTGAATCCAGGATTATCTGCACCACAGGCGTAGGATGGTACACTCACACCTGCATGCAACTCCCATGGTTTCAATTGATGGCCACATAGGTTTCTAATCGGCTGGAAGCCAGCATCAATAGATGGTTGAGCTGCTGCGGCCCCGACTTTGTACCAAGGTGTTCCAGGGTGCAACATTTCTATCGCTGCATCTCTGGATTCTTTTGCCGCTTTGATTTGGTCGGTATGTCTTCCTTTGTTTCCAACTTCTATGGTAAGTGCATTATCTCCAATGTGCCCATTGATGTGAACGCCAACATCTAACTTGACAAGGTCGCCATTCTGGAATACCATTTCTCTTTCCCAGCCCTCTGGAGCTATACAAGAATGGTCGGTAGTGTAATGTGCAGCCAAATCATCTACTGCAATCGTGACAGGGAACGCAGGTTTTCCTCCATTTCTACGGATGAATCTTTCAGCGCTCTGGATTACTTCATCCCACGACTTACCGACTGTAATTTCATCGCGCATAGCCTCCAAGGTTCGGCGCGCAACATGACCTGCATCATGCCAATATTTCAGGTTGGATTCTCCCACCATCTCATCACGTCTGCGCGAGGTATCACGCCCTCTCTCATAACAGTTAGCCTCCAACCACGTATCTCATCATTGCTTTTTTCTAGTCTGACGAAGGTGCTACCAAGGCCATTGGGACACATTCCTGGCACGAAATGTTCTATTCCCAAAGTTTGAGCGGCTATTTCGGTATCACACTCGGGAGCGACACCAGATTCATTGGCCGAGGTTGCAGTTATTGGCCCATATTCTTCAGCAAGCAAGGCCGCTGCCGGATGTGAAAAAACACGAATAGCGACATTGCCTCCTCCTAATCTAGGATCCATAGTTTCAATGGCAGGTAGAATTGTAGTGATGCCTCCCTTTGTAAAAGCGGATAGGAAATCATCTAGGAATTCTGGAATTTCGACAATAGCCTTAGCTTGTTCCATGCTAGATACTCCAAGACTAACCGGCATCGTTTCTGGTCGATTCTTGGTCGAATACAGGTTATCTAGGCCACTTGCAACCGGTAAGCAACCCAATCCGGGTAGTGTACTAGTTGGATAAACCACAAGTCCACCCGACTCGAGGTGCTCTCTCATCGAATCACGCCCTGACCCAATCTTGAACATGGAATTTAGCAATAGATGCAGCTAATTCCTTATCTTCAGTTTTGACGAGCAACTTTCCGCTCGGATACAGGGTCAATTCTGCAGGTCCAGAGAAAGTCCAAGCAAGGCGAGTCCTAATTCCAACGGTATAACCAGCATCCTCGATTTTCGCACCCACTGCTTCCAAATCGATTTTCTCAATACCGTCAACTTCAATCTGCCAAGCAGATTTGTTGCCACACATTTCCATTACAAATGAATCATCACTCAAGATGCTCCCTCACAAATCTGGTTTTTCTGGCATTTCAATTGCTGCGTGTGAACTGCTAGCCGGAGGGCCCGCAGGTGGCCCCGAAGGAGGACCTGTTGGAGGGCCTGATGGCGGACCGGCCGGAGGCCCTGCTGGAGGGCTTGGCGGACCCGGTGGTGGAGTAGGTGGACCAGCAGGCGGACCAGCCGGAGGTGTTGGCGGAGTTGAAGGGGGCGAAGGAGGCCCTGCTGGAGGGGTTGGCGGACCCGGTGGTGGAGTAGGTGGACCAGCAGGCGGACCAGCCGGAGGTGTTGGTGGTGCAGGAGGTGTAGGAGGGCCCGCAGGCGGGGTAGGCGGGCCTGCAGGTGGAGTAGGTGGGCCCGCTGGTGGTGTTGGTGGTGTTGGTGGAGATGCAGGAGGTGTAAGTGGAGTTAGAGGTGCAGTAAGCGGCACCGTAGGCGGGGCTTCTCTTACCGAGGCGGAACTCGGCGCATGTGCCAATAGAGGATCTTCAGTTCTCGATGGCTGTGAGAGCGGTGCTTCCCGGACCGGGTTGGAGTTGAGAATTGGCGCATCTCTTGCATCACTGCTTGAAGTCAGTCCAGTGGATAACTTGTCTAAGTCAGCCTTGATCATAGTCTCTCCACCTTCGGAGTTCTCTGCTGAATAGGAGGTTAATACAACCTTGGAAGGATCTATCATTTCACGCTCTTTGACATTCCCAAAGTCACCTAGGTTTTGGTCGAATGCTCCAGAGAAAAGAGACGAACCGATATTGCTGGATAGTTTCCTTCCTTGAGTAGCACTATATTCGAAATCATATGCATAAGGGCCCATTTTGATTTCATCGGAAGAGCCCTTCAGTGCGAATGTCCACTCGCCAGAATCCAGAGGGAATTCGAATGTCCAGTCTCTTTGTATGCCTGGACCTAAGCTAGTAACACCTTCTTGAGAAAGGTGCTTGGCACCAGTATTTGTGATAATGGCGACATCTAAACCACCCATGGGGACTGGTGCCTCATTAGTGATGGACACAGTTGCGATAATCACATCTTCATCATCGTCATTGATATCCATTTTGATATTGATAACTTCGGCTTGTAGAGAGCCACTGCTTCCAGTTGTTGGTACACTCATGCTGCTCACCAATCACTCCACTAACGCAACCATACTTGAATACAACCATGCACGATGTCTATCTCAGACCACCACGCGTCTCTATTGGCAATGACCAATCTACAGCTGCAACGGTGTGATTTGCAAGGTCTACTGGGCTTCTCTTTGTTTCATGCCTTGATGTTTTGAAAACATCCCAGAGTCCCCAAAGTACACCCATAAATGGAATTACATACCTTATTTTGTAGCCGGCTCTTCTGCCCCAATGCTCGACCCCCAGTAAACTTCCATCATCATGCACGATAGCGATTCTCATCGCTCGTTGACCTAAGCTTCGACCGTAATGACGCCCAGTATATTTGAAATAAAGCCAGTAAAAAGTCAGGTGAATTATCCACGAACCTAGTACGTAAGGAGCTTGTGTGGTTAGCAACAAGTCAACCGCCATGAGGTAATTGTAGAACGTCATACGAGTGGCTGCAGCGATAATCAGCGTGATTAGAAATGCATCAAGGGCTAAAGCAACCATGCGTTTCCAAATTGGAGCAATTAGCATCCCTTCCGGAGCAGTAGCAGCAACAGCTGCCTGAGCCATTGTTCCTGGCTTGTGGACGCTAACCGGAGAGTCGGCCATGTACGGGGCTTGGGCCATTCCTTTGAAAGTCTGGCCCTCAAGAGTTCACAATATGCCAAGCCATCAGATTCGAATCTGAAATCCAATCTAGCCAACTCGCCCATGTGCCATCGTTTCTCAATGTCCTATCATCGCCAACGACAATCAGTCCGCGCTTTGCTCTAGTCAAAGCGACATTCAACCTTCGATAATCGGACAGGAAGCCGACGACTCCATTCTCGTTCGCTCTTACTGTTGAGAGAATAATAATCTCTTTTTCACGGCCTTGATATCCATCTACAGATTTAATTTCCAACCCATCGATTTCATCATTCATCATGCTACGAATAAGCCTAACTTGACCCGAGTACGGCGAAATGACACCTATGTCTTCAGCGCTGATATCTCCGGGTGCAAGTAGGTCGTTCACGATTTTGATCACAACTGCCGCCTCATCCATATTCGAGCGAGATGAACCAGTCTCTTCCTCAATCTCTGAGCCATGAACGGGAACGAAAGAGACAGGTTTGTCCCAATCCGGCCACAAAAACCCGGCCACAGGTGGCCTTTGCGAGGATGAACAACCGTCTTCTAATTTATTTTCATAAAATCGTGCTGAAGGGAATTCACGAATTGTTGGATGCATTCTGTACTGAGTAGTTAGCATATGTGCAGGGATTCCGTTTGATAGGAGCCTTTCGAATAATGGAATATTCAAACCCCCTTCTTCAGCCCGACGAGAAGTTACAGTTGGTGGTAGTTGTCTATGGTCTCCAACAAGGATAAGCTGCCTAGCGCCTTTGACAATCGGTACAAGTGCGGAAGGTTCTGTGGCTTGGGTTGCTTCATCGATTAACACAATTGGGAATTTCCGGTTAGCGATGGTAAAGTGACCAGCTCCGATATTTGTCGTACACAGTACTTCAGCACCCGAGAGCACCTCATCGGTAATTCGCTGTTCTAGTTCGCGAATCTCTCGATAATTTTTGTTGATATCTTTGTGTGCCATGCCTCTGTCTTTGCCTTTGAGGTCGTTTAATTTGGAGCGAATACCTTCGGTTTCCTCTCGAATGAAATCGATTTCATCTTGCTTAGGGTGGCTCGATACTTTAGCATCCAGAGTGGATTCACGCAAACTCTCTCTCACCTTTACAGGGCGACCGAATCTGACGGCATTGACTCCCAAATCAAGCAATCCTTCCAGTAGGTTATCTACAGCTACATTGGATTCAGCACACGCTAAAATTGGACCCCGTCCCATGTCGATTAGTGCCTTGAGTAAATGTACTGCTGTGTGCGTTTTCCCAGTGCCAGGAGGGCCTTGAATCATCGTTAACCGTTGCTTAACAGCAGTTTCAATGGCATTTTTCTGACTTTCATCTAATGTCATTCCTGTAATATTCAGTGGACGTATTTTTTGCCCGCGAATTTCAGGTGGTCTTTGAGCAGAAGTGACAAGGTCGTGTGGTTGGCATAGCAACAGGTCTCTGAGGGGAGTCCCTCCATCGCCTTCGGTTGAATGGAATGAGATCAAAGCATCATGCATTCTATCATGGGCTACTCTGTTAGCACCTTTGTCTAGTCGCCATCCGCCTTTGCGCAAATCGCTAGGCTTATCCTTAGCAACAATACGAATCCGGGAATTGTTTCTGTCTAGAACAACACCTTCGACAACTTTCTCTCCCCACGGCCTTGCTCTTGAAATTATGACCATATCTCCGTGCCCGAATCTGTGAAATGGAAGAGGGCCTCCTCCTCTGGCCTGGAAAACCAGAATTGGGTCTCCGAAGAATCTACCCGAAGTTCTACCTACGAGGTCGAAGAGGGCAAGACCAGCATCTAGCATCTTTTGTTTCGACCAATTTTTCCATCTTTCCTGAACTTGGCTCAACTCATCATCCAACTCGACTCCAATTAGATTAGTGAAGCATTCAAAGTGGTCCTGAGACTTTCGCCATTTGGCTTCATGAGCCACATTCGAAGTTTTGTTTCCACTAGGGCGAGTGTTCATTCTTCGCACCCCTCCCCTCTCGGACATAACAAAACCGTAGTGTCGCTGGTATAGCATCTTGTCGATGGTCGAGAATAGGTGATGCTTAACAATGAAAGAGGAGCCGAGTTAATGCTGGTGGGTATGTTTAGGCGTAAATCGACCGCAGAAGTTGAGGGCGAGATTTGCCCATACTGCGAGTTCGTAAACAAGCCAGATTCAACCACTTGCTCTCAGTGTTATTACGACCTAAACAAGGCTCCTCGTGACCAAGGCGAACCACTATCCACAGAAATTAGCAATTCAATTTTTGATGAATTGATGGCTGATGATGACGATTCTTGGGAGGAAGGAGAAGCACTCGACGTGGTCCTAACTTTAGACCAAGACCCGCTAGAAGTTGACCAATATGAAGTGACAGATTTTGATGCGGAAGAGCCTGAAAAAATTGGCTTCATGGAATCTTCTTCACCTGAACTCCATGATACAGTAGACCACGAGCCAGTTGAGATTGAAGCTGATGATGTGGGCGAGGAAATTAAGAACGTTCCAAAATTAGATTTCGCAAAGACCGATCCTTTTGATGAAGTTCCAGAACCGGTACATCAGGGCAAGGGAGCAGTATTTTCCCCAAGCCAACCTAGTAAAGTGGACGATGATTTGCTAGGTCATGTAGGCGGCAAGGAATTGCCATCCCTTCCACCAGATGATTTGTATGAAAACAAGATTGATTTCACTGCAAAGAAGGCACCAGCGCCTACTCCAGCAGTCGTACTTCCTAGTATGACAAAGATGGATTCTACTCCAGCACCTTCTGTCGCATTACCTCAACCGGTTTCTGAGCCGGTTGCTCAGCAAGTCGAAAGTGAGCCAACAACTCCGGTTGAACCCGCCTTGCAACCAGTTCAAGAGGCGGTCGTGGAAGAGGTTGCTGAAACCCAAACTGTAGAGCAAGAGGTCGCAGCCGAATCAGTAGCAAGCCCCGCTCCTGCGACCTCATCGAGGATTTGGCCATGGGCAGAAGCAGATGCTTGGGATGCTCGCCAAGTATACCGCGAAGTTGTCTCTGCTCTAGAGTTGGTGAAGAGCGGGAAAACCGATGATGCCGCTACTACAATCGATACACTGGGTCCTCACTTAACCGATGAGAACGTTGACATGATTTACCACATTGGAATGGTTCTGAAACAATTGGGACGAATTGATGAAGTGAAAGCAATGCTTGAAAAAGCAAAATCAGCAATGCCTGAAAATGAGCATGTTTCATCAGCAATAGCCCATCTAGGAGTATAGGGGGCATTGAATGGAAACGCCGGAGTTAGCGGTTAACGACCACGTAATTCTACGCCCAATCAATAGGCGGATCTTGCCTGAGGTAATGAGTGCCTATTTGGAAGACCCACAAGCTGCCAAAGCAGCCCTTCCGTGGTTGAAGGAAGGTGAAGAAGCACGAAGGCAAATCGCTGACCTGATGATAGATTTAGAGTTGCATAGAAACGGCGATTCGATACATTTCTGGGCAATTCACTCCATGGAAGACAACTCATTTGTTGGAATGATTGGCCTAGGAGATGAACTCCAGCTAGCCGCCTCTGCATACAATCTGGGATATTGGGTGCGAAAGAGTTGGAGAAAGAAAGGAATTGCACGCGCCTGTGTAGATGCCATCTTTAATTGGCAATCTCAGAGGACCGAACAATCTCTAATCGAGATTACAGTTCACCCTCACAATGAAGCAGGTCTTGCTACTTGCAAATCAATTTGTGAGAAATGGAAAGGCCTAGCAATCGAAGGCTATGTCCCGATTGAAATTGATAATCGCACGATTCCACACGTTTTGCATTTGATCCAGCTAAACCGTGGTGATTAGATGAGACCGGTCTGGCTGACCGTTGATAGTGACGATCTTCGTCACACCCCTTCATCTCAAGGCCATCCCACTCGCTCGAAGGGGATACCACACGAGGGGACCTCTTCAGAGATGTTAGAGTCGATGGGTTACTTTCGAGAATGGTTGGACAGAACCCAAGTCTCCCTGACAATATTTGTGATTGCAGACCAACTAGACGACCAGGTTTTTGCTGATTGGTTGCGTGATTTATTGGCAAATCATCCACAGGTAACCGTTGGTTGTCACGGCTTGACCCACAAATGTTGGTCGGCTTATCCAGAAGATTCCGAGGGCTTGCTCAAGGCATTGGTAGAGGCCGATGTAAAACTGCATAATTTTGCTAAAGATGCTTGGAGACCTTGGTTTAGGGCACCAGCAGGATATATCGCCCCATGGATGGCTCCGGTTATTGCAAAAGCCGGGTTCGAATTGGATAGTAGCGTGAATCCATCTTGGTTGGTTAGGAAAAAAGCAGGACCTTGGAAGGATTGGAATGCGGTTGAGAAGGCGTTGAAAGATTCAGGCCTTGTCAGCAAGCCGTGGTTATGCCGATATTCTCTACCGACTTGTGGCCCTGCACTTTCTATTCCGTTCCTTGCATGGAATGCGCGAAAGGCTTGGTCGAAGCTAGGGCCGTTCGTTTTGCCTGAAGAAGCAGAACATACCGTTTACTGGCATATTCTTGACCACCGTCGGAAAAATGGACTCTGGAAACCACCGTTAATGATTGAATGAGCCCAAAGGGCTCAAATCTTGCTCGACTTAGGAGTGCCATGGAGAAGAAGTTCTGGCGGGCACTTCTCCTGATTGGAATTGCAATGCATATTCTTGCTGCATTTCTGATGCCGCTTGGTTTGGATGCTCATGTTCACGCATCGTACGTCAGCGATGGGATGGATGATGGTGAAGCCCACTTAGAGTGGGGTGAATTAAGGCCGGATTCTCCTGATAGTTCGTCTCCCGAAGAAGTACCAGCCGATGACAAATGGTTTGCTTGGCATTCATTAATTCAAATGTGGTTCACGGTTTTCTCCGTTTCAGTGACCTCTTTACACATATTGAGCCTCATTGGAGGACTGGGCTGTCTGGCTACAATTTTCCTCGTTACACGCAACCTGTTTGACTCTGAACAAGCACTCAGACTGACGGCTCTAGCATCGATTTACCCTCCACTGATACGCGCTACTGGCCGATTTTATCAGGAAGGAATAATCTTGATTTTAATCACACTAGCAGTCTATTCGATTATTCGAGCAGTCAGAGATTCAAAATTCAGTTATTGGTGGGCAATCCCCGTCCTGTGTGGCGTTTTGATATTGTCATTCAAAGGAATGCCTCTTTGGTATATTCTTCCAGCCATTGCGGTTTTGCTAGCCTCGAGCAGATTAGAAATGAATCAAATTCATATTGCATTCATTGCATTATTTGTACAATTAGTAATTCTATATCGCAACGAAGTTTCACTTTCGCACCCAGATATTGTACCTGCACTTTTATCTTCATTCATCGGTTATTTCCTGTTTGTAACCTGTGGAATGCTGATTATCTCAAAGGATGAATCGTCTTCTAATTTTGAATCGGATTTACTGTTCCGTGGCTCAAAAATGGTCGCAGCCTGTCTGATTGGATGGGTTGCAGCGTTGTGGGTTACTGAAGCAGTAGCTCTGGAGAAGGGGTTTTTCGACATCGTTTATTCCTTCAGAAATAATCCAAGGTATTTCTCGCTATTACTCATACCACTTTGGTTCAGCCGATTACTGAAAACGGAATCGGTTGGACTTTCAAGTGACAACGGAGAAAACAAAATCGTGGTCGGGCTTGTTTCTGCTTTGCTGGTCATCAACATCTTGGTACTTTCATCCACAGGAACAACGGGTTCTGAATACGTAGGTTCACACTTGGGTGACGAGATTACAGATGACGAGGATTTGTTATTCGTCTCCGATTCACCCCTCGCCATGCATCGTTTGTACTCAATCAAATTTTCAATGGACCCCGACAGTGATGGAGAAAGCATTGGCCACTGGCGCTCCAATGATTCAGGGTGGCAAGTGGAATTGTTAGAATGCAATCAATTGTCTAAAGTGTCATGGGTTTTCGTATTCCATGATTTGACCCCATCGATATCATCAGATTGGGAACAAGTCGATTTCGAAGGTTCAAACAAAGTTAGTGAAGGATACCAGTTGTACAAATGGAGTGGTGAAGGTGAAAGATGTGCTTGATGGAGTGAAAGTACTAGACCTCTCGAGGATTCTAGCAGGCCCATANTGCGCGCAAATGCTAGCAGATTTGGGTGCACAAGTCACCAAAGTTGAAGCTCCTTGGGGAGATGATACACGGGGCTGGGGTCCACCGTTTTTGGAGGATGGAACCGCTGCATATCACCTATCTTGTAACCGAGGAAAGGAGATAATCTTCCACAATCTAAAGGAAGACAAACAAGCGATACAGGATTTGATCTCACAATCAGATATAGTAATCGAAAATTTCCGTCCAGGGCAACTTGAGAGATTAATCGGACCGATTCCAAAGGATGTAATCCTGTGCTCAATAACCGGTTTTGGACAGAATGGACCAAGGTCGCAGGAACCCGGTTATGACTTAGCACTACAGGCGATGAGCGGCATAATGAGTATCACTGGTGAAGAGGGCGCAGGCCCGGTGAAAGTCGGTGTTGCATGGATTGATATCATCACTGGATTGTATGCTGGAAATGCAATAATGGCAGCATTATTCAAGCGCGAAAGAACAGGCATCAATTCACATTTGGACATCTCATTATGGGATTGTGCAATTGCCTCTCTCGCCAATCAAGGGCAAAATCAAATCACAAGTGGAAACGACCCAGGTCTGTTAGGGTCAGGTCATCCAAATCTAGTTCCATATCAGGCATTCCAAACAAATGATGGATGGGTGGTAATCGCTGTAGGCTCAGATTCTCAGTTTGAAAAATTATCACAATATTTGGAATTTGAAAATGTGTGGCCAACTAATGAATCACGAGTCAACTCACGAAAAGAAGTAGTAAACATGGTACAGTCCAAGGTTATTGGAATGACTAAATCTCAGGTTTGTGGAATGTTGACTGGAATACCAACCTCTCCAATCAATAAAATCAGTGAAGCATTAGCTGATGCACAAAGCGTTGCTAGAGGAGTGGTAACAGAATGGAATGGCCAATCGGTACTGGCAAGCCCACTGCGCTTCATCTCAGAAAGAGAATAGAGAGGTCTGGCCTCCGGTTCTAACCAGCCCTGCACCTTCAAGCAAATCCATTGCATTGTCAAATCTCTTCTGAGAAAATTGCCTGTCTTCAACTAAGAATTTTTTCAACCCCTCAACATCAACAGTGCCTTGAGTAAGGCTCTCATCATCGACTTCCACGACTGGATGGTTACGGAAAATCTCTCTAATCTCATCCAATCTTTCTGGAACTTCCTTGTCTTTTGCTGCACAAACTGCTTCGATAGTGTTGTGTTCCTTGATCAACTTCAGTCCAGTCTTAGGGCCTATGCCTCTGATTCCAGGATGGAAATCAGTTCCAATCATAATTGCCAAATCGATGAGTTGGTCTCTGCTCAATTCATTGTCTGCAAGAATTTGGTCCAGCTCTATTCTTTGGGCTCGCACAATTCTACCCATTCGCTTACTTCCATCGGATGTGAAGTTGCGGATTACGACTGGTGCTCCGTACAGTAAGGCATCCCAATCCTGTGTTGCCACAGCATCCAGTTGTCCATTTGCAGCCATTACTGCCGCTTGGGCTTCCCCTTCAGCTTCCGCTCTGAATGCAGGTATTCCCATCAAGGATAGCATCTCAATAGATTCCTCAACCATTTCAGGGGTGTACTTGACACAACGCTGTGCCATCTTTTGCGCGGTCGGGAAATCTCCAGCCTCAAGTGCAGCTTTCCAATCAGCCTCCGCCTGTTCCCTCTTCGCCCTTCTTGCATCCATCTCATCCTTCTTCAAATCAGGATGCTTGCCATCAAAGATGAATACGGGCTTAACGCCCTTTGAGAGTAGTAGCGATGCTCGAGAAAGAAAACCCATCAAATGTGCAACAACTTTGCCATTATCGGCTCGCAGTGGGCCTCCATCACCAGTAGGCGAGCGGTCGCGAATTGTAGTCAGGAATTGGAATGCAAGTAGGAAACTATCGATTCCAACCTTCTTACCTTTCATCGCATCCATAGTAGTGTCTTCAGCACTAGCCAAGTCACGTAGGTTGCAGCCCATAAATCACGCAACGGGTGCAGGCTCTTGAGTCTCACGGCTCAATATCGGGAAGATGGCGGGCAATGCAGGATTCGAACCCACGTCTCCGGCTCCGAAGGCCGGAAGGATATCCAGACTACCCTAATTGCCCTGCACCGCCGAAAAGCCGCCCCTTCTTGAATCACACCCTCGCGCTCATTGAAGTGCTTTCAGTATCTAGGAGGAATATGGGCGGCAACTCTCCATGCGTAAGTAAGGGTTGCAGTATGTGTTGTAGGGAGACAGTAATGCCAATTACTGCAACCGAAGCAAGCCGCTTATCCAGAAGGACGGGTCTAGCAGAAGACCAGTTTTGCTCTAAGGATGAATCCGGGATTAGGCGCCTGCTAAACAATCAGCAAACCAAAGCGTGTGTTTTCTTGGCTACAACTTCAGATTTACCCACTGCTCCAGGTATTTGTTCAGTCTATGATAGCAGGCCACTAGGCTGCCGTACCTACCCTGTGATTCTGGATGAAAAAGATCTAGCAATTTTAGACGAGTTATGCCCGCATACGAGTGAATTCGATGAGCCCAGCGAAGATGATGGACTCAGGTTACTCAATCTCGAGTCGAAGCTTCAGCAATAATCATCACTCTTCCAAGTGACTTGTGAACAGGTATTCCAAAGGCGGCTTTGATTTCATAGCCAGGCAACTCGATATCGGTTGTGATTTCTTCATCCAAATCATCACCGCCCGATTCGACAGGCAAAATCACAACAAGTTTGCATCCACTATTTTGTGAATGAATATTCGTAAGCATATCTTCAATCAGCTTTTCATCACTAGGTGAATTTCTTCCATAAGGAGGGTCAACAACGACTGCAGCCACTTTATTTGGCAATTCAAATCTAGTTGCATCACCTCTCTTTACTTCAGCATCGACCTTTGCCCAATCGATATTTTGCTGGCTACCTTCAACCATTACAGGATCGAAGTCTATTCCTAGAGTAGGACGGTTTGTTAGTGCGGATTCAATCAGAATGCCACCAGTTCCACACATAGGATCAACCACATAGCCTTCATCGGTTCCAGCAGCGATGTTGACGGCTGCTCTAGCTAATCGTGGCTCTAGACTTACCGGTCTGAAGAAAGGCCGCTTATTTGCGCGCATAGCCGACCATCCGTGTTTGCCGGGGCCCTGTCCTACCATCCAACCCCATGCCACATTTCCAGCAGAGTTATCCAAGACAATTCCAAATCTGCGCTTTGGATTTTCTAAGTTGAAAGTAGAACCTTTGTCGTGAAATAATCCGCCGACATGTCTTTCGATATCTCTGGTTGCTACAGGGATTTTACCTTCATGACGCCAGCATTCTATTGCCATGTCATCGACCTTTTCACTCTCGATTTGCTGTAACAGGTCTTCGAGCGAGGTCCATTTCGACATTCCACCATTCACGAGTACACATTCGCATCCAGACATGAGTTCTGCCTTTTGCCAATCGCTTTCACCCGTTGCAGCTAGCAGGCGTCTTGAATCAGTTCGAGTTATGTCTGAATTAGCGAACATTGCCTTTGCTTCTGCTCTGGCAATTGCAGGATGCCAGCCACGTAGTGCGATGATTGCGGTTACATCAGGCTGCACAAAATCACCTCGAGTAGATTTTGACAACTTCCTCTCCCCACGTGGTCTCCTCGGATTTCGAAAATGAGGATAGGTCAAAATTAGAGTACACAGGAGTGGTATGAGTCACCTTTGATTGCACCAAAATGAACTCATCAACTAACCCTTCTTCTAGGAAATGATTGATTGTAGTAGGGCCACCTTCGACCAACAATCTCTGAATCTCTAAATCGCCCAGCATGTCAAGTAAGGCAGGCAATCCTCTGAAATCTTCGGTCATGTGCCTGGTCGCAAATCCATCAGTGAGGATTTTCGAATCAGGACTTATTCTGTTGTTAGGGTCAATAGCTACTCGAATAGGCTGCCTCTCAGTTTCAACGAGTCTGACAGTTAGTGCAGGGTCGTCTCTAATCACCGTGTTAGCCCCAACAAGCACTGCACAACAGTCCTTGCGAAGTTCGTGGACATGCTTCAGACATTCTTCGCTGGTGAATCTTCCAGCATCTTTTGATAGATCATCTACCGATCCATTGGCATCAACAGCTACCTTCACGGTAACGTACGGCCTTCGGTTTTTGCACCAATGCAAGAATTCACGCATTTGTTCAGCAGCCTTGTCTTCGAGAAGACCGCATTCAACTTTAATTCCAGCCTCTTCTAAGACTGAAACTCCGTTTCCTCTAACCAATGGGTTCGGGTCACCATGTGCGATTACAACTTCGCTAATTCCAGCCCAAAGTAGTGCTTCAGTGCACGGGGGAGTTCTTCCAAAGTGATTACATGGCTCCAATGTGATGTATGCTTTAGCGCCATTAGTGCTGTGACCTTTTTCTTCGGCATCATGTATTGCCATTTGTTCAGCATGTAGTCCGCCAAGGTGGTCGTGCCAACCTTCTGCAATCACAACTCCATCTTTGACTAGAACGCAGCCAACCAAAGGATTGGGCCGCACTTGCCCCCTTCCTTTTTCCGCCACCTCAAGGGCGCGGCTCATGTATTCACGCTCGGCCGCGCTCCAAGTCATGTTACTCGCTGATTAGGCATCAGACATGAGTGCATCGCTTTCTGGTGACAATAGCATTGATGGGTTCAACGCCTTCTACCAGCATATATGGGGGCCCTACATTGCATCGTCAATCCTGCCAGCAGAGACCACACTTGTGGTAAGAGATGGCCTTCAGTTGTTGCAAAATTAGAATCCAAAGGCTTTGAGGTAACTACCCACATGACTCAGAGAGTCGGCCATGCAAGCGAGATAGCTTGGGATTTGAGAAGTAAAAACGTCGAAGGGCCAATAGTAGCAGTTGGTGGAGATGGTACTGTCCACGAAATTGCAAGTGCATTACGAGGTAGTGACATACCTCTAGGAATAATCCCATTCGGTTCTGGCAACGATTACGCAATCACCCAAGGAATCTCAAGAAAGAACGTCAATGAAGCGATTGACGTACTTGTCAACGGAGTGGACAGGCGCTGTGCTGCATGGCGCCTCGAAGGATTTCCAGCACCAAGCGCTGGAGATTACCCCTCTCCAGGGGCCAACGAATGGGATGGGCCAGCCCAAAATGAAGGCAGAGTAGTTCGCTGGGTCTTTTTGGAATCCGATGCAGGAATTACCAGCGCGATATCTCGTGCTAAATTATCCAGAGCAAAGTGGATCAAGGGCAACAAGAAATACACATACCTAGGAATTACAACAATACCGTTCTGGAAGAGAAGAAAGGTATGGCTAAAATTGGATGATGAAGAAGGTAAGATTCTCGATTTCTCGATGTTCGCAGCCACAACAGGCGAAACCTTCGGTGGTGGTTACCAAGTTTGTCCGGGAGTCACACCAGTCGACAAAGAAGGCTCAATCGTTTATGCACCTCGTCTCTCAAGAATAGCCATGCTTTCACTGATGGGTCCAATGAAGAAAGGCAAACATATCGGCAAGTGGGGAATTACCCAGCAGAAAGCGAATCGTATCGAGATTAAGCCGGTTGATAGTGCAGGGAATGTGTGCGATGAGCCATTGCCTCTATCGACATGGGTTCAAGCAGATGGAGAACCGATAATCGTCAGCCCTGCGACACTGGAATGGCATACTGAGCAATTACTCGTTCGTGGAGCAGCAAACGTTCCTTGGGCTTAGAATGAGAAGTCGCTAAACTCTTCATCATCTGCAATCGAGGCACGCTTGTTTTCAACAACCGGCTCTGGTTCGGGTTCAGGCTGAGNAGTTCGTGCAGCACGCTTCTTGACAGCCCTTCTCTTGACCGGCTTACTTGCTGGAGCCGGGCTGGCAGCTTTAGTTGGCTGTGTTGCTGAACGAGACATGGAAGATGAGAAATGTCCGCGCTTAGCAGGTTCAGGCTGACTTGAAACCACTCCTGCCGATGGCATTGGGGAGTTGGAAATCTCAGGCATTGAGGTTACAGCAGGTTGAGATGACTCCATCTCTTTCGCTTCACTTGTAACTACTACCGAGTTGCCTCCACCGAATGTTTGAGGACCGTCATCGCCACTGTCAGTGGACAGAACGCTATCTAGGCTAAATCCAGGGATTGCAACATCCTCTTCTTTGGATTTCTTCTTGGGTGGTGGTGAAGATTTCTTTTGTTTAGCAGAGCGTTCAGCAGCACTTTCCAGACCATCCTTCTTCGATTGTTTCAGGTCTTTCTTCATCTGTAATGCCTTAGCAAAACCTTCTCTTCCAAGCAATGCTTCTGCTGTTGCTCTAGCACCTTGGCGAATAATCATTGTAGAGACGATGAATAGCCCAACTCCTCCTCCAATTCCGAAAATTAGGAAGAATAGGATGAAAGTCCAGCCGCCAAAGATGTCAGTATCTCCTAGCGAGTACTCATCATCGTGCTCTCCATCAAGGCTGACAACACCTTGCTCGGTTTTGATGTTGGTTACAATCATTCCATGGCCTTGTCCATCTAGCTTGCAGTTTTCTTCTGAAACACTTGCTAAGCCGTCACCGTCTAGGACATATCCTGTTAATTCAATCGGCTGATGCCAGTGTTGTAACACGTTCAATCCATCTGCAACATTTTCTGAGCCCGGGATGATTCCGATAACTTCCCAATCATTCTCATTGTCTGCAAGTTTAGATCCAACCGCTTCAGAAGGATTTAGTGGAGAAGACCAATCCTTCAAACTAATTCTGCCAGCCTTACCTTCTTCTACGGATTCGGCTGTACTCCAAGTCATAGTGTGAATAATTACCGCAGCACCCATTGCAGATTCTACGCTATCCAAGTCGGGGTGTTCAGTGTATAGTTCGGAAGAAATCAGCATCCCTGTGATTTTCATTTTCGATTCTCCACATCCAACAACCGAGATAGTCTCATCAAATCCTTGGCCCATTTTGGATTTGATTTCAGCAGAATCGCCATCTATCTCGACATGAACTTGACCGTCTCCAGTGCCCCATTCAGGAGTGGAGGAGTAGATACATCCTGCCATGAACATTAGCAGAACCAGCAGCATCCCTAAGCGCATGTGTGGTCGGGCCATGCAATACCTATGAGGCATTGAGTTGTTGAAGCCTTCCCATATTTCAAGTAAAACTGGGCTTGAAGTTGAGAGGCGCGGAGAGAGAGATTCGAACTCCCGTGTCCGAGGGACAGTGGATTTCAAGTCCACCGCAATACCAGGCTATGCGATCTCCGCCTATATTGACGGGGGTGCAATTCTTTCAAGAATCTATCCTTGGTTATTCTTCACGGCTGTTGGCGATAATCGCTAGACCAAGCCCCGCTGCTGCGGTTGCGAATGTGAATCCTGGCAGACCATGGTCATGGTCGCCAGGATCTGAAACTAAATTAGCAGCTCGCTTGACATCATCGACAAATAGGTCAACATCCCAATCATAGCCCAAGAATACGACCTTAGGTTTCCAGTTGGCATCAAGGATGAATGTTTGAGTTGAGTGTGAAGTACTCGTGTCTACATTCATTGCCTCTGGAATTGGAATCATTTCATCAGATGTACTGTTTGGTGCCCATGCGATGTGGTTTTCATCGATTAGTGAATCCATTCCAACCATACTTTCACTCCATGATTCAGAGGTCTCATTCCAGTAGTGTAACTGCCACCACCAAGAATAATCGGCAGGCGCTGTAACTCCATCGATTGAATTCATGTAATGACCCCACTGTGAAGCAGGAGCATCGAATGATTCCAAAGCAGAGAGTGACATGTGCCACGCATTAAAATCGGTCAATTCAGTAGAATTGACTGAACCATTTGATTGTACGATTGTAAATACGGAGCCGTGCGCATTTGAAGGAGATGGAATTGTAGTATCGTCAGTGGAATTAGGTGCAAATGCAAGTGGTCCAGGTTCCGCATTATCGATTCCGACCATTGATGCTTCCCAGGCATTGGCAGTCTCATTCCATGAATGCAATTCCCACCACCATGAGTAATCAGCAGGAGCCTCATCATTGTTTATTCCACTAACGAAATTGCCCCATTCACTCGAACTTGAATTGATTTCCCATCCTGCTTGGTAAGCAGAGGCGGTGAGTTGGCTCCATCCAGTAGGTTCAACGTCGTGTTCATTACTTGTTCCATTAGGCATTAGCACAGTAACTGTTGATTCATTTTCATCGCCCGTAGAGCCGCCATGATCATGACCGTGGTCATGGTCGTGATTTTCTATTTCTTCAGTGATGACAGAAATTCTGAAATCGTCCCAAACGGTTTCCAAGTCTTCCAATTCAGCAGTTAGATGAGGCCAGGTTGCGCCATAGTCTTCTCTGTATTCTCGTAAGACGTTTGGTTTGTCATTCCTAGGGTCAACAGTAATAGAAATGAATTGGTAATCAACGCCATCAAGTTCGCCTTCTGCCTGAATCAAATTGTTTGTAATAACCGGACATACATCAGGACAAGTAGTGAAGATGAATGCAACGACATTAACATCAGCGTTACCGGAATGGAGTGAATAATAATCGAAATTCTGGTCGATTAGAACATGATTAGGGACTGAAGCTCTTTCCAAAACATAACCGTTCCAATGAACATCGTGTCCTTCACCTGCACTACCTGCAGGAATAGTTGATGCTGATAGCAACACTACAATTGCAATCGATAACCAGCGCATGATAACGCCTCACTGCTTCCATTAATGAAAGTTGTAGTATTTTGTCACTCACTCAGTAACGTAGGAATAATCCCAGTTAGGAGTGCACCAAGCAGGCAATTGGTCGATACCTGCTGGGTTGGATAGTCCGATACCCCAAAGCATCAATGCTACGAATAGAACAGGGAATAGTGCAGTTCTAGTGTAGATGAATGGATCTCCCTTCAAGTGCATGAAGAATGCAGCGATTCCATATCCCTTGATGATTCCAACAACAATCAGTACGCCCCAAACAGCGCCACGGGTGATTTGTATGTCAGTTCCTGGGACTGTTTCGAAGAAAACAGCTGCAACTTCAAACAGTGTGAAGAACATTAGAATAAGGAAATTTACGTAGTAAACATCCTTTCCAATGATATCAGCCATCTTTTGGAATATTCCTGCAATTGGTCCTGTGTACTTGTGTTCGCCCATGTTATCGCCTCAATATAGGTAGAATGCCGGGAAGATGGCAACCCACGCCAAATCCACGAAGTGCCAATACAAACCGAAATATTCGATTCCTTGGCCATTATGCTCGTCATATCCATCTTCAAGAACATCTGCCTTGAAGATCATGAATAGCATGACTAGCAATCCAATGAATACGTGAAGTCCGTGTGCACCAGTTGCTACATAGAAGATTGAACCTGCTTGAGTATCGATTGTGAATCCTTCAGCGATTAGATGGCTCCACTCGACTAGCTTCAATACAATGAACAGAGAACCAAGTGCTAGGGTGATAATCAGGTAGTTCCTGACAGCCTTCTTGCGAGTTGGGAACAACTTTGCCATCAAAGCATTCTTTGAAGGCTCCCAGTTTACATCCTTAGCAGTCTTTAGTGCTAGTACGATTGTGTAAGATGAGATAATCAGAGCGAAGGTGTTGATTGCACCAGGCAGTAATGTACCGACTTCGTGACGTAGTAGGTCAGATGCAGTAACAGTGTCAACGACATCACACTTGCCAGCGTCTTTAGCCCACTCTGTACACCATCCTGTTCTCATTCTCAGGTAAGAAGAGAAGAAGGATGCGAAAACCATCATTTCAGAGATTAGGAAAATCCACATTCCAGCCTTGCGAATATCTTGCCCTTGGAATGGGTGAGATGTTGCAATTTGCTCGTGATGTCCCTTCAGGTCTTCATTCCACCAGTTTCCAATACCTATGATTAGAATTGCACTTCCAATCATCGATAGCGTGAAATCACCCATTTCTGCTTCGTAATCTAATCCCAGTAAGGACTTGCAGGTTGTTACAAATCCAGGGAAGCCCATCATGAATAGAAGGATACCGCTTGCCATTAGAATTGGAGAAGCGGACCCATGATGCTCTTCATGGTCATCACCGTGATGATGGTCATCNTGGTCATCNTCTGGTTGNATACTATTGTAGAANCCAGATATGCCGTANAATGCAGCATAGATNATCATCATNACNAGAATCGTTTTTCCAGCAGTGACCCAAGTCAAGTAAGACAAGTGTGCATCGATATCAGCTTCATGGGCTTCATCCCATGCATCACTTGCAGCCTCTTGTTCTGCTAGAGTTCCAGTTTCATTTGCTGTACTCCATTCGAGTTCAGCATTTTCAAGGTCTTCGTGAGCCGCATCCCAATCGGTATGCTTGACCGAACCGACTCCAACAGCGAACGCACCGTAAGCGGCACCTCCAACTGCTAGAAGGATAACTGAGACAATGACTGCCCTCATCCAAACATCGTTCTTGACATCGTGTAGACTTCCGCTCATGATTTCGCCTCCTTATTCCAAAGACTGCTCATCGTTCTAAACGGCGCCTTGAGCAAAGATTCGAGTTTCGTCTCGTGGTGGTCATTCGGGTCATTAGCGTCGTACTGAGTTGGCTCAACAGCGAATGAAGGAGTTGGCGGAGGTGAAGTAACCGCCCATTCAAGCGACCATCCGCCCCACGGGTCCTTTCCGACCTTCTCGCCCTTCTTGACAGAGCGAACTATGTTCCATACAAGGAGTAGTTGAGATATTCCGAAGATGATTGCGAATGTAGAAATCGCCATATTCAATTCTGCAAACCCAGAATCGATTGCATAGGTGTGNGTTCTTCNTGGCATACCCATAATTCCAACAGCGTGCATTGGCCAGAANGCAGCNTTGTATGAGCTGAATCCGATAATGAAGTGCCACAATCCAAGTGTCTCATTCATCTTGCGTCCTGTAACCTTAGGGAACCAGTAGTATATTCCAGAGAATAGAGCGAAGATGATTCCGCCGATGAACACATAGTGGAAGTGAGCAACTACGAAGTATCCGTCGTGGAATTGTGTGTCTAGTCCAGCAACTGGGAAGAACATTCCAGACAATCCACCTAGAGTGAACGTAATCAGGAATCCTAGAGACCACAAGGTGTGGGTCTTGAACACCAGACTTCCACCCCATAGAGTTGCAAGCCAGTTGAAGATTTTAACACCGGTAGGAATCGCTACAGCCATTGTAGTAATCATGAACGCTGCACGCCATGCTGGACTCATACCACTGGTTAGCATGTGGTGTCCCCATACGATGAAACCAACAACTCCGATTCCGACCATAGCGTAGACCATTGACCTGTAACCGAAGATAGATCTTCTAGCACTGGTAGCCAATACTTCAGAAACAATTCCGAATGCAGGAACCACAACCACGTATACTTCGGGATGGCCGAAGAACCAGAACAGGTGCTGGAACAACAACGGGTCTCCACCTGCTGTGAAGAAGGTGGTACCTATTGTAGAGTCGAATAGTAGGAAGAATATACCGATGATGAACGCTGGTAGGCTCACGTACAGCATGAATACGCTGATTAGAACAGACCAAGTGAACAGAGGCATCTTCATCCAGCCAACACCCTTTGCACGCATGGTGAAAGTAGTGGTAACGAAGTTAACACCGGATAGTGTTGATGACGCACCTAGTAATGCAATACCTGCAATGAATGCAATAGTTCCAGGGTTCGGTCCTCCTGCATGCCCGGTTAGGCTAGAGTATGGTGGATACATAACCCAAGTAATGTCCGCTGCTTCACCGCTCCATACACCTGTAAAGATTAGAGGTGCAGCAGCTACAATTATCCAGAATCCAAGAGCGTTGATTCTTGGGAATGCTAGGTCCTTAGCACCAATCTGTAGTGGTAAGATGTAATTCATGAATCCAGCAATCATTGGCATTGCAGCAAGGAAAATCATGGTCGTACCGTGTAGTGTGAAGAACGAGTTGTATTCCGCTTGAGTTAGGAAATCATTCTCTGGGAACATTAACTGGATACGGAATAGTAGTGCCAGCAATCCTCCAACAAGGAAGAAGAAGAATCCNTACAAGAAGTACAGGATNCCGACTTGCTTGTGGTCTGTTGTGGTTAACCAAGGCTTGAGGTAAGCCCAGAAGTTACCGATTGAGAAGTTGTCAGGGTTGCGTGTGTAGAATACCCACATGCTTCCGATCAGGATTAGTCCAAGTGCCAATCCGATGACAGTCATCAAGATAGTCAGTGCTTCAGCGCTAGGTGCGCTAGGGTTAGCATTGATTCCAGGGACTTCAACGTCCAGTTGGTTCCACTGGTCNTCNCCNGATGCGTCAGCAGCACCGTTTCCATTNACNGCNTTTCCNAAGATTAGGAAGCTAGCAATAGCGGTGTCATCTGCAGGAGCNGTCCACTTGAATTCCCAAGTNCTNCNGTCGTTGATNTCNANNNTGTGAGTTAATCCNCCNTCCATNTCNNNNGCNNNATTNCCNTCNATNTCTGGNACNGANTCTAGNACNCCNCCNCCGGTTAGAATNATGCTGAATCCACCGTTTTGGTCAGGGTTTTCNACAGGGACGTTGTCGTTAGAGATTGTTAGTGTGAATAGATACTCTTCAGACGCGTTGAATACATCNGGAAGTCCATCAACAGTGATTACAGTGTNNGANNTCATTCCNCCGTGACAACCACATCCACCTTCTGTCACTATACCTGTTTGGCGAGCTTCAAACGAAGTGGTTGAAGCGAGAGCGACCAAAAGAATCGCTAGTACTGCAATGCTTCTTCCCTTCATTGTCTCAACTCCTCATGTTCGAAGTAGACACCAAAGTCGGCATCGCAAGTCGTACCTTCTCTAGCGACGACTTCGACTTGGCCGTACATTAGCGAGTGCTCTTTACCACAGTATTCAGCACACTTGATTGGGAATACTCCAGCGTCATTAGGCTGAACATACATCCAAGTTCCAGTGTCAAGACCAGGAACTGCATCTTCCTTCATACCCCATTCTTGTAACCAGAATGCGTGTTGAACACCTTGGTAGGTGTTAGTCGGGTCAAAGTTAGATTCTCTTAGAGGATTCATTGAGAAGATGTTGAAAAGAACGTTCTCATCACATGGAATGATTAGATTTCCGCTCATTTTGTAGCTGTATAACTCTCTGCCATCATCATCGAGGATTCTATCAGGGATGTGTTGCCATCGGTGGACGACATTTCCTTCAGCATCTTGAATCTCAACACTGTGCGGAACAGCCTTGTCGAATAGAATATCCATTGTAGTATTGTTTGCCAAATCTAGTGTTTCTGAGAATTCAGTAATCTTCCTAGTATCGTCAATATTGATTTCCATGATTGACCATTTTGCTACTGCCGTTGCGGCGCCGGGGCCAGCATCGATGGTCAGACCTGTGATGTTGTCCCAAGTAACATCATGGCCAGTACCCATGTCTTCCCACGTTAGATTATCTTGGTAGTAGAAATCCCAATACCACTGAAGTCCATTCACTTCAACGGTGAATGTATCTTCTTCCTGTAGATTCTGAACTTCACCCCAAACGATGTTCATGGAACCGAATGCGAGAATTGTTACCCAAACGACCAGAATTGTAGGTCCTACGAACCACGCCAACTCAAGGTCGAAGTTGTGGCGTTCCTTAGGGAAGGTTCCAACTTTGAGTTCTTCTTTGCCAGCAGGCTCAATTCCATCTCTGTAGCGCAGTATAGCGATTAGGAGCCAAGCAAAAGTGAACAATCCGACTACGATAGACCAGAAAAGAAACTTATCGTACAGAATATTGAACACTGTGTATTCGTCAGGCCATAACTCACGCGAAGCGCCCATGTTCCGACGGGTCAGATGGCCGTATTAATTGATTGCGTATAGACGACATTTTATCTAGGAAGATTTGTAATGATAAGTGGACCATGCGTAACACAATGGGCGTGCAATCTTGCATCCAATCTACACTTGCTGGAGGGGTACTAATCGACATCGAAGTTCAGCCCGCATCCTCACGCCAAGGAATAGTCGGATTCAATGAATGGAGAAATAGAATCCAAGTCGCTGTCAAAGCTGAAGCAAAGAAAGGCCAAGCTAACCATGCTGTGTGTAATGTGCTTTCGAAGATATTCTCAAGCCCCGTCACGGTGGTTTCTGGACATACTGCAAGAACCAAGAAAGTACAGGTTGCCAATCTTTCTTCTGCGCAAATCATCACCGTTTTGGAGGGATTGATTGAACCGTGAACAGAGGTATGCTTTGGCACATAGAGCCCTTGAATCATCTATCGAGGAAAATGCCGAAGGCAAGGTGATTTTGGTCGAAGGCAAGCGCGATGAAATTGCACTTAGAGACCTGGGATTTACTGGCCCCATCGAGAAATTGAATCGAGGATGGACAGTAGATAGAGTGGTTGTCTACATAGTTGAAAATTATGGAAGTTGTATCGTATTGATGGATTGGGATAGAACCGGAGGCAGACTCCAAAGAAGGGTAATGGATTCGATGACTAGTCTCGATATCAAGCCGTGCGATGAATTACGCAGAGCACTATCTAAGGCAATGAAGCCCGATACTATGTGTGTAGAGGACTTACCTTCATTCCTCGGGCAGGCAGACGCCTGATTCCTTTACGGTGTTTAGAACAACGTGAGTGTAAGATCTAGTGATTCCTTTCAGAGTGAAAACGGTCTTGGTCAGGTCGTCTAAATCTTCTCGATTTTTGACGCGCGCTAAAACCATTGAGTCCCAATCGCCTGTAACATCATACACTGCAAACACTCTTTGGTCTGCAGAAATGTGCTTTTGCACATCCATGATTTTGCCTTTCTCAATGCATAGTCCAGCCATGACCGTCATGCTCCAGCCAACCGAATCAGCATTCAATATAGGCGCATATCCTTGAATGACTCCTTCCGATTCCAGCTTGCGCAACCTGTTAGTGATTGTACCTTGGGCGACACCTACTTTTTGCGCAAGTTGCCTGTGAGATAGACGAGCATCTTCACACAGAGCATCAACAATCGCTCGGTCTACGGAATCCAAAGCCATATTCTGAAACGAAAGGCTCTCTGTATTCAATCATTCGACCGTTTCTCTGGAAGATTCAAATCGAGAACCCAGTCTCCTAATTGGTCTACCTTTACAGCAAGGCTCATCGAGAAATCGCCACTACCTGTAACTCTCAATTTGCCTTCATGGGTGGTGTTTGCCGTGATGGTTTGTTTCTTGATTCTACCATTTGCTCTCCATCCCTCTTTCATTGTGAGTTCACCTATGTCTACAGAATAACCAGTAATCAGGCGGTATTCGATAGTACCATCTTCGCTCGACCAAGAACCCTCTAGTCGAGGAAGGCCTTTCTCTCGCTTTCTTTCTGCGACTACTACGAATCCAATACACGCTACCAACAGCAGCAATAGTACGGCTGGAGTTAGGATTGAACCTTGGTCTACCGACTGCCAATATGTTGGCATCTCTGACCTTTGGATGGAAAGTACGCGGTTGGAATTATCTCCTTCAAAGCCACCAGTCATTACGAGAATCACTTCGTACTTGTCGGCAAAACTCGCGTCTCCAATATCGATTCCTGCGCCGACTAAATGGTCACGACTAATCGTTTCATTCCATTCATTTGTTGTATTATTTGAGAATAAGAATGATGATGAAGGCGCCCAATCTCTGACCAAATTTGGAACCTCACGTCCTTTCGAATCAATGGCATTGGTTTCGATAATGAATACGTGTAATTGTGTGGCTCCGTTGAGTGTGTCTGGATTTGTCCAGGTGGCGGTTATATTCAGTAGTTCAACTTCTGAGGAACCGATCAATTGTATCGTCCAGTCGATGTCGACTTCATTCTGTTTGATTTCTGGNTTGATGTCNGAGATATTTTCNGGATAACCATCGATTGCAACTGCNGGAGTTTGCTCAAAGCTGTGATACATCAGCCTAGAATTAGCATCATCATCTGGCAGACCCCCTCCTTCTTCATCAGCACCAGTGCGCCAGTGAAGTAGAGTNATTTCTCCATCTCTATCCATTTGTGCAAGTTCCTCAACCTTGTTTTCGTCATCTGCACCGTGGAACCATTCTACCAAGATGGGGGCCTCGTCTTGGCTAGAGTACTTCGCTTCCGAGTATATCGATAAGTCAGATATTGCTGCAGCTAAAGGAGTCAGTAATAGAACGACAAGGATTGCAAAAGCCCTCATTCTTCCTCCTCCTCAAACTCAATTCCAAGTTTTAGTCGAAGAACCTCACGCTCTTTTTCATCGATCATCAATGAAACTCTGGCAGCCACCCATGCCGGCATCAAGTGCTCTCCACACTTTAGAATGAAAGAACCGCGCTCGATTGGAACTGAGAAATCTTCGCGCATTGGTACATTGCCCTTGAGTAATGAAATCATAGTCTTGCTATCGATTTCAACAACTCCATTACTCAGGTGTGGTCGTAGTAACTCTAGGGATTCTTGTCTCGTTCTCCAGATTCCTTTGTTATCGGTAAATGTTGGTTGGCCAACATGAATAATTCTCAATGGATGGAAGTCATTCCCAGGCCAGTAGTCTCCTTTCTTGTTGAATACAATTGGTTCGAATAATCGCTCATGTACCATCTTGTTTGACAGGTTAACCCTTCTACCCCTTTGCCACCATGCGAAATCATCCTTGTTCAGCCCCCACGCTGCACAGATGGCATCCACAGCATCTTGTGATGCAGGAATAGTGGTGTGCTTGTTCTTCCTTTGGCGAGGTAATTCTTCAGGCTCACGGTTTAATTTGCGATTCAAAATCATCGACCTAGCGAAGCCTTCAGGAGTTCTTTCTGCTACATGTTCGAATAATGCAACATAGAACCCTCCGGTATCGTTATCGTGCTGGTGAACTCTAATTGTGTGCGATAAATCAGGCGCTTCCATCCCTCTCTGGCCGGGGTTCAGCATATTCTCTGATAAACCGGGAAGGCGAGGGATTTCCCCTTCAAATTCAACAATCTCAGACTGCTCATCAAGAATTGGCCAGTTGTCAATTCCCCTGTGACAAACCAGTGAGGGGAACAGCCTTTCTGCATCTATTCTGATTAACTCTAGCCACGGGCATCTTTGCAAGATATCGCAGACAACAGCTTCGTTCTCAATCGGGTCAAGTGAGCAAGTGGAATACACCATTCGACCACCAGGTCGCAATAATTGTGCGGCTCTTAATGCAATATCAGATTGTAATTGGAATAGACTGCGACCTACCTTTGGCGTCCAAGAGCGCCATAATTCTCGATTCTTTCTTGTGGTTGCAGTCCCACTGCAAGGCGCATCGACAACAATTCCATCCGCACCGGGTTTTGGCATCCTGCCGATGTGCCTGCCATCATGCTGCATGATGAGCATGTTACTGATGCCTAGTCTTCCTCGATTGGATGCAAGCAGATTCAGTCGTCCAGACGATGGCTCATTAGCGAGCACCACTCCATTAGGGATCGCTTCTGCCAATTGCGTAGCCTTTGAGCCAGGCGCGGCGCATGTGTCCATCACAAGGTCTCCGTCCTTTGGCTCGAGCACAACAGGAGGCANCATTGAGACCGCTTCTTGTCGAGTTATTCGGCCGGTCTCGTGGAGTAAGGACATGATTTTCTTAGCCTGGCCGCTAGGGTAATCACTCTTCGAGAATGGCATAACCCAAGATTCACTAGCGGTCATCCAAGGGATTCTCTTCCCGCCGATAGATTCCAACATCTCTCTTGTCCAATCCATATCGTGCCTTCTTGGAGTAAGGCGACATGTCATAGGAAGAGGTGAGGATGCTAGTGGAAGCCACTGCTCCACATCAATGCCTAGACTGCGAGACAAACCAGCCAATGGTGTGTTAGCCAACTCCTCGAGTAGGGGCTTGTCGGCTGGTCGCACCATGGTGCGGGGGCAGGTCTCTCACTCTTGTTGCTTGTGCAAGTCTAATGGGTCAGTTGTATGTGGGAGGGTCATGGCAGAAACGATGGCGACCCTTGCCTTGCTATCCGCTCTGGCTATGTTTATCTCACCTATTTTCGAGAAAGGAAAGTGGTTAGCTAGCATTACAGTTGTACTATCTTTGAGTGCATTCATCCTTTCACCGATCGAGTCTATTCAACAAACAGGAGGCATGGCTCTAGTTATCGTTGCAGTAATGTGTGCAATGATTCAGTACCACATTAACCAAGGATGTCACAAGAAATACTTCAATGGATTTGGTGGAGGTATTACATTCGTTTTGTTGCTCACAATGTACCCTGAAGGCGGGGTTAAGGAGACAATTCATACATTCACATTCACCGAAAATCTTCTGGCGATTTTCGAGTCAATCATTATCGGAGTGCTTCTAGCACAATTATTGCACAATTCATATTCCTTCAATGAGAAGAATAGTGCGGGAATNATTCTCGTACTTGTAATCCTTTCAATCGGCTCTGATTTATTGGATAGCGGCGACCTCCTTGTTGTGATTATTTCGATGTTATTCGTTGGGTTCTTACCATTCCTCGAAGACAAAATAAGTTCCAAAATTGGTAGTGGAAATGGTAGAGCAAATGCGCTGGCAATTTCAACTCTAATCGGTATAATCCTAATCTTCGCAACTACCTATGCATTGGTGTCTAATGTCAATAGAATTGGTGATGGCAGTGGAGCAATCGCAGTTGCATTATGGCTTACAGTGGCCGTTACAAGCCTCGGTTTGATTGGGATGTTACTTCCATTACTTGGCTTTGATGCACATCCTCGGCCAGAGGCGTGGGGTTGGAGATTTGGACTTTCAATCAGTCCGATGATTATCTGTCTTCAGACCGATTTGACGAGCAATATTTTGCTAGGGATTTCTCTAGCTTTGTTAATCTCAATTAGTTCACCTTTGGTGCTTGAGAAAGGAAGTCGAAAAGCGGCCTAAAGAATGGGCAGTCCCCCCAACTCTTATGAATGGATAAAATCCGATTGCGATTTGGAGAAGTAATTCTCCAGGGATGGGGATCCTGATGGGAAGAGCATTTAGAGAAGGCGTAAGCCAAGATAGCAAGGTCAGAATGAGAGTAAAGAAACGCTCATGGAGGCCTTTAGCAGATTTACAAGGACTTAGCGGTAGAACAAGAACTATTGGTGACGAAATGGGGCCACTGGTCGACGTTCCTGCTATGGTTAGAATCGAAGATGAGAAGTGGATTTTCGAGCGAATCAGCCAAGAAACACTAACTCACCTAACTCACAGATTGGTAGTCCACGAAGTTGAAGGGCCTAGAACACTAGGTGCTACATTGGATTTGGAAACCGCAATGCAAGTTGCACAAGGAATGGCTAGAACTGAAGGTTCTGTTGTTTTGATTGAGCCACTAAGGTAATCAGAACAAATCCATGATCCATCCGACAACGCCCTCGTTAACGAGGTAGATGAATCCAGACAGACCAATACATGCAAGGTATATCTGTCTTGGAGTGATTTTCCAAGCGTCTTCCGATTCCTCATCGAAGTATCGAATTAGACCTGCAGCTTGCTGAATGCCGCCGCCGTCTTTCTTTGCCATGTCACCGCCGACAATAATCCCCTTTATCAACGCGACGCGCGGTGATTATTCCTCTTCAGAAGACAAATCGACAAACGGAATAGCATCTTCATCAATTTGCAAAACCATCCCATCTGGGCTGACATCTTCGACTTCTACATCGATGGATTCGGCCTCAATTCGTGCCAGTGCACGCAGCACTGCGGGCGCATTATCGTCAGCAAGAGCATTCCTAGCAATCTCGATATCTTCGCAATCTCCTTTGGCAAGTAGAGTAGTTTCAATCAATTCGCCCAAATCGTTGCGCGCTCTCTCAATGTGCGCCATCCAACACTCTTGGTTATCATCCGTGTTGCTAACCTTAGAACTGAATTTTCCTCTACGAGAAAACTCCCATGGTTTGTGAGGCAATGAAGCAACTAAGTCGAATACAATTCGCGCTCTCTCACTCAATGGACCTTCTAGTGTAATCGTATTTGCATAGCAACGAGTTAGTAATCCGAATCCCCAGTAAGAATAGCTTTCAATGGTCAGAGTAACATCACCGGCACGACATGAAACTGTCCAATTCTGTTCATCAAAACTCGGCTTCTTGTCCATTACAGGAGTGCTTGCCCCTTGCATTACTTTGAGCAATGTTTGTGCCACGTCGCCCAGATATACAGTGGCAATATTTGCAGGATGCGCCTTAGGTCTGAGGTGGCCTTCCAGATCGTAACCATGGGTTGGCCCTGCATCTCTAACCTGGGCATAAAGGGTTGAAGATAGCGCCTCCAACCTCTCTTGCATAATTTACTCACACCGGCCTTTAGACTTAATTTTCCCCCTTCGAAAAGAGAAGGGTTCATCATATGGGTGTGTCATGCATAGTTTAGGTGAAGATATGGCCGCTAAGCCGAAGAAGGACCCTCTCGCTGCTCTAATGGCATTGCCAGGAGTAGGAAAAGCAACAGCAAAGAAACTCAGTGATGCAGGAATTAAATCTCCTGCTGGAATCAATAAAGCCGGCTCCAAAGGACTTGCTAAAGCAGGTTTGAGCGCAGCGATTTCCAAGAAATTGTTAGCAGCAGTCGCAAAGAAAGGTGCAGCAAAAGCAGCATCTAAAGCGAAATCAACCGCTAAGAAAACCACCGCTAAGGCAAAGTCTACTGCAAAGAAAGCAGCGTCCAAGACCAAGGCAGCAGCATCCAAAGCAGCTGCGGCTGGCAAGAAAGTCGCNGAAAAGACGGTTAACAAATCCGGAGAACACAAAGTCAAGACCGAGAAGTCCAAAGATGGCCGAAAGGGAAAAACTCTCAAAGTTCCTCGCTCAGTCAAAGATATGGCTTGGTTCAAGAAAAAGTGAGAACTTACAGCGATATATNNTAAGACCCTCATCTGTGAAGGGTTTGCATGCCAAGGCGCAAGTATGGAAAATTGCGCAAGGTAGTCGAACTACCTCCTAAGGGTAATTGTTCACGTTGCCGTAGTGGCAAATACTGTCCAATCGAAGGACATGAAGGTAACAAGGTTGCCAGCCACAGAGAATGGAGCGGGCCTCCAAAAACNGAGAAGCGCAAGAAAGCGCGCTCATGATTCGTCTTCTTCAACTTCAACAGAAGTAGCACGCTTGTAGATCTCTCGCAAAGTCTGGTCACTGATTTCTAGGTACACTCTGGTTGTAGCGATGCTAGCATGACCAAGCAGTCTCTGAATGCTGACCAAATCAGCACCTCTCTCGAGCAGTCCGGTCGCGAAGTTGTGGCGCAAGACGTGAGGAGTCAACCTTCCTCTAGGCATTCCTGCCTCATCTGCGAGTTTATCCATCAGGCGCTGAACACTTCTAGATTGCAGAGCATTACCTCTCTTGGTAACGAGGAGATGGTCTCCTTCCGGATTTCTTTCCTCTCTGAGTGGTAGCCAGCTTTCGATGCTAGCAACGGTTGAATCGGTGAATAGCACTAGCCTATCCTTGCCGCCTTTACCGTCGATGACCATTGCAGAATTATCGTGCAAGTCGATTTGTGAAAGTTCCAAATCACAGATTTCACTGACTCGCAGACCCGTGTCTAGAATCATTGTAACCACTAGATTTGCTAGTGGGTCTTCGCTACATGCTGCTGCATGCTTTACCATAGTCAACTCACGACTGGTGAGAGTACGTGGCAACTTTTTGCCGCTCTTCGGCCTGACTAAATGCTCAGGCCATTTTTGGCCTAGCCAGTTGATTAGATGATTTGCTGCGGCCAATCTAGCCTTTACAGTCGAGGGTGCTTTGTCGATCATCGAGTTAACCCAGATGTCTAGTCTGCCGTTGAATGGCTCGATTCTTTCTAGGAGTTGCTGAACACTCATTGAGTCTCTTTCAAACTCGCTGAGGATATCTTCCCCAGGCAGAGGAGTTTCGATTAGATGGCGCAAGCCAATCATGTACGACTTCTGAGTATTGACCGATTTACCTTCAGCCTGTAGCTGAGTAGTGTAGGTGTTTAGCCAAGAGAGATGGCCCCTGTTAACAAGACGCGGCGGTAGCTCTGGACCCTCTCCGTACAGACGCTGCTGTACGGCTTTTTGCCTAGCATTGTATGGCCCTGTTCTCATTGGTGTCACCACCATAACCGCCGAAGCGGCGTGCATCCCGTGTCCCGAAGGACATCACCCACTTAGGGCACCAATACATCAAGCCTTCGCGCGTTATCCCCCATACCGCGTGCTGAAACCACTCAAACACCAGCCACCAACAACCCTCCTAGATTCGAAACCGAGGACACACCGTGCCCTGTGATTTTATCAAACAAGATGAATTGCAAAAACTACTGAGTGTTCACCATGACGTTTTGGCACGACCGCTGGAAGAATCAACTGACTGGTTGGCACCGAGCCGAGTACAACGATTTGATGGTCAAACATTGGCCCTCACTCAACGCGCCCGATGACAGTGAAGTGTTGGTCCCCCTGTGCGGTAAATCTCTGGATATGCTTTGGTTGGCAGAACAAGGCTACTCAGTCGTGGGGATGGATATGGTTGAACAAGCGGTTCAAACCTTCTTCACAGAAAACGAGTTCTCACCCGAAAGCACTCAATTCGGCAAACTAATCAAACACTCTAACCCTCCATTCACAATTTTCCAAGGCGATGTATTCGACTTAGAAGCAGGCACTTTGCAGGCTGATGCCTGGTATGATAGAGCGGCGATGATTGCAATTCCCCCTTCTACTCGAGAGGCATATGTTCAACAGATTCGCCAGCAAACAAAGGCAGGAGCTGTTGGTTTACTGATTACGTTCACTTATCCTCAGCATGAGATGGAAGGGCCACCATTTTCCTTAACCGATGAGCACGTGTTCAGTTTATTCTCACAAGGGTTCGAAGTGGAACGCCTTGAGGTAATCGACTTGGGAGATGAGAAAGACCGCGGGCTGACCAGTGTAGGCTCATCGGTTTTCAAAATCACAAGATTGTGATCCAAGTCTGGGAGTATATCCAGCCTCAAAAACCGGATTTAATCTTATTAAGTCGAGTATCCCGTTATTCACCGAGTTGGTGTGATGGCTCAGAGTCGTAAGTTCGTTGCTAAGAAGAATGCATGGGATGGTCTTGGTCTTGCAATGAAAATATACCTCCCGCTTTCCATAATTTCTTTCTTCAATGAAGCAATCAACGGGCAGTTTTGCATGTGGCACGAGTGTGATTATCCACCATACTATGCCGTACCAAGGATTTTGGCTATGCTATTTGGCTTAATTCTGCTAATCACTGCAGGTGTAAGTCGTGCAAAGCTAGAAACCCATCAGAAAAGCTACTCATGGGGACTTGTTCTAGGAGTGCTCATTGGAATTGCAATGTTTTTGTTCATTAGCACAGTTGGATGGCTGCAATCAGATTAACGGATTATTCACGCACGATTGTAATGGATCATAATTCTTTAATCGTTCGTAAATTCGTATTGAGAGTGAACTTCTCCCTCGATTTCAATTTCTCCGGTTTTTTCAATGAACTGAGATTTCTGGAGTGCGCGTCTGATTACGTGGGCTTTCACATCTCGGCCTGCAGCTTCCAGTGCAGCGACAATTTCGCGAATTGTTGCAGGCCCGTTGTCCCTAAGCCATGCGACAATCCAGTCAGCCTCTATGCGATTTTGGCGACGCTCTTCAGTCCAACGCCTTCGCATGGTCGCAGGTTTCCGGCAATGGTTTTCAGATGTTGGTATGTCTTGATTCAATACTAATTTAGAATGTAATCCGGGATTTCTATTATAAGTCAGACAACGATACCAGAGTTTAGTGAGCAACATGATGAACACACTGACTTTGATCTACTTCAAATTGGCCGAGTTAATTTCAACATTTGTCCCATCTGCTGATGGTATGCTCAATCAATTTGGTATGACACTCATGGATTTACCAAGTGTTACAGATCCTGGCGAAGTAGTCACTTATCTCTTTGAACAAATCTTGTTCTTGTTTGCAATGGCCGTTATACTTCCTCTAACCTTGGCATACAGGTTATTCATGGGATTGATTGGCCAGCCAGTACCAGTTCCTTGGTTCTGAGTTGAATCAAGCATTGGTGTTTTGCTCATCACTTTCGGTCTTTGAGACCGAAGGCAAATCCAAGATTTTGCGTTTGATGTTAGCTCTAAGTTGCTCTAGGTCACCATAGCAAATCAGCGAATCTCCGAACCTCAATTGCATTTCAGGTTCAGGGTTCCAAATCAAATCACCAGCACGTGATAATGCGAATACTGGCATATCACCTTTGAAAATTTCACTGATTGGAGAACCGATTAGGTGAGGATGATTTCTCAAGTGAACGGAAAGAACACCTTGCCCTGGAATAGTCTTGAGCAGCTGGTCAACATTCACTTCACTGAAATCTGATTCAGCGATTACATAATCGATAACCGCGCCAGCAACATTCACTCCACTCGCTTTCTCGATTCCTTCTAGCCCCGGAGATGAATTGACTTCCAATACTAGCGGTCCATCATTGCCTTCAAGCAAATCTACACCAGCAACATTCAGTCCGAGAACTCTCGCTGCACGGCATGCCACCTCTGCATATTCTTCAGAGATATCCACTTTCTCGACAGTTCCATTGAGGTGGTAATTTGAGCGGAATTCTCTACCTCTTGCCTTTCTGCGCATGCTGGCAACGACCTTTCCGCCTACAACCAGCGCTCTGATGTCTTTGCCGTGACTTTCCGCTACGTATTCTTGGATCAATACCGCCTTTCCAGTTACAAGTAATCCTTGAACTAGGTTGGTGGTNTCATGAATCGTATGTCTTAGGAACACGCCTTGACCTTGAGTTCCCTGTGTGACTTTAACTACGACGGGCAAGCCTCCTACGGCTTCAATAGCTCTTGGTATGTCCTTCATTTCACGAACATACGCNGTCCTTGGAGTAGGGATTCTGTTTCTAGCTAGAATCTGTGAGGAATGCAACTTGTCTCTGCTTTGCAGAATACCTTGGCTGGTATTTGCTGTCCATACATCTAGTTGCTCTAAGTGCCTGAGAACTGCAACACCGTGCTTGGTAATCGAGTGACCAATTCGCGGGATTACGGCATCATAATCGAATTTTTGACCTTGGTGCAAAATACCGATATCTTGCTCAGCAACGAACAGCGAGAATTGCATTGGATTGATGACTGCAACGTCAATTTCGCGCAATCTTGCTTCCTCTACAAGACGGCGAGTACTGTACAATCGCGGACCACGCGATAATACTGCAAGTCTTGTTGTCATCGATAGGCGGTGCAGACCTTACCTTTTTGATTCCTTTGATTTTTTCCAATCGTTCACTTCAAGTTCTGATTAGCGATGGGCGGAGCATGACGGATGAAGTCGAGCAAGAAACATCAAGTGATTCTGACGACGAAACGGTACCTGAATTAACAATCGAAGAGCGTCAAGAAGCGTTGAAAAAAGCGCGCTGGAATGTCTTCATGTATCTAGGAATAGCTGCCTTGCTATTTGCATTCGCATTGTACCCTTTCATGTCTACATCAATGCAGGTCGACGAAGGGTTTGGCTCAGCAGACAAATCGATCACTGTTTGGGGCCTCCCTGTCGCAGGAGAGGATTTCACAGACATCCCAGTCGATATCGAAATAGTGGTTCAATCTCTTCCTACAGATGTGGCCTCGATTGAGATATTTATGATTGAAAATCCAAAAGGTTGTGAGGATACTGATGGCTCAAACGCCGATACTCGCACACTGCTTCAGAATGATAAATCGGACCACCCTAACAAATACCACATCATCGAAGACCCTGTAGAATCACAAACTTATGAGGTCGAGATGAGTGTTGACCCAGGAATTTACTGCACTCAGGTCGTGGTAAATGCTGAAACAGGAGGAGGGGACTTTGGCGGAATCAATGTTGAAGCCAATGTGGACATTTATCCAACTCAGTTACCACTTGCCATCTTTGCTGTATTGTGCTTGTTAATGTCAGGTTTCGCTTTCATCGGTGCACAGAAGCATGGAAAGTATGTCAAGAGTTTAGTTGAGCCAAAGGCAGAACCATCAATCGAAGATACAGTTCTTGCACAAACATCAGCAGCTCGAATTTCCGCTGGTCCATCTGGGCCACCTACTGGTCCAAGTGGACCGCCAACCGGCCCTTCAGGCCCGCCAGTTGCTGGCCCAACCAGTCCTCCTGAGCAAACGCCAGAGCCGGTTGCAGAACCTACTCCAGAGCCAGAACCTGCACCTGAAGCAGCGCCTGAAGCCGCACCTCCTGCAGGAGATGTCTATGAGGACCAGGGCGATGGCTGGTTCTTCCGCAAATTGCCAGATGGTACATACGACCAACAGGTGTATGTCATCAAAGACGGTCTTTACGTTCCGTACGAAGACCCTAACGCCTGATATGGCCCTGTAAGGGCCACATCTATACCCACCATTGAAAGAGGGTGAAGTACCCGTCTTTATCGATGGGTGAGTCAGAATCCTATGTGTCCTCTTCTCACACAGTGGCCGAATTGAAGGTCATGTGTAAGGAGAATGGGCTATCTGTCACCGGTCGAAAATCTGAGTTGATTGAGAGATTAAACCGGTTTTTCATGGGAGATGATGAGCCCGAAGAAGTGATTTCGCTCGAAGAAGAAGTGATCTCACTAGAGGGTGAAGAATCAATTTCAATGGAGGAATCTAATTCTGTACCATTGCCGAAAATCGATAATGATGATGAAGAAATTCTTGAAGCTGAAGTAATCGATGCGGAAGTTATCGAAGAAACAGAGCCTGCATTCATCAAAGAATCATCTAGTTCTCCCACATTGATGGACCAAATCAAGAATCCCAAAGTTGCAGCAATACTGCTGACAATACTTCTTGCAACTGGGGGTTGGTACTGGTATGTTAGCAACCAACTTCAGCCATTCACTGCCGATGATTTGCGCTATGGCGATTCGATGGAATATACCGTGCTCAACGGTGAATTGGAAGTAACAGGCGAATATGTCGAATACATTCGCGATAACGTGAACGTAGACCAACTGAACAAATCCTGTAGACTACTGATGACCTTCTCGGGAACAGGAACTACTTCGGTAACCGATGGAGGCTCTGATGAATTGGATATGGAGTCGGATGATTCTCTCATAGGCGTAGTGCGGGCTAAGGGCGCTTACGGCCTGGATTGGCTAGCGGTAGAGAAAGTTCAGACTAGGAATTTCGACCAAATCGCCTTGAAGAGCTACAATCCAAAGCCTCTACAACCAGATGAATGTCAATCAGGGTCCTCGATTTACTCAGTTGGTGGAAACCTAGAGTTCAACACGAAATCATGGACTGAAATCTCCGAGAGAGACGTGATTTCAACTCAAGCAGATTGGAAGTTGACATTGGGTGAAGATTACAATCAAGGAACCACAAAATCGTACGGCCTAGGCGGAGTTCTAGGCCTATTGGAGGATTTAGCACCGGGTGTTGCAGTTGTGATTTCACCAGTGGAAATCCGTGACATGATGGGCACTCAATTGATTGATACCGGAACAAATGGCACACACCTTGGTTGGGAATGGAACGTGATTGGACCGGACGAAGTCGACGGTGAAGAAATGTGGAAGGTCTCAATGGAGAATAGAGAAATCCGTGACAATTGCTTCGGCCATGCTCGCATCACAATGTGGGTTGAGGAGAACTCGCCATGGGCAGTCAAGCAGAATGTAGATGTGTACATCTCTGGAGATGAAGGTGACAAATCGGCATGTGGAACGGTTACTGAGAGATTAGCGGATGTTGTTTTACCGGATGGCAAGATTAGCCTTCAACTTGAGATATCAAAGAATTCATTGACTCGTGGTGACAAATTACTCGACTTAGGTCGAAGCTACTCTTCGATGCCTAACGCAGGAGCGTACGTTCCAACAACTAGCGAGTTAATCGATTGGGGCGATTATGATTTGCACATTCCAGACAACACCACTCTTCGCAGCCATTCTTTGGAGAACGCAATCGCCTGTTTCACCTCTGGCCACATGTCGGAAGCAGTGGCGGCTAATGCAGCTCTCAACGATGATGGATACATTTGGCGAGCAAGAGACGATCGAAGCCAGACTGGCGTCACGCATTGGAATCTATCGTGGGTAAGTTCCGACCCTAACTCTGGTTGGGTTGAACTGGATGTCACAGGCCCAGCATCTGCCTCAAATTGCACCTATATCGCTCACGGGGGCCATGACGAGACCGTTGCTCACAGCCGAGGAGATATTCCCGCCGTTCTAAGCTTACAGATGATGGAGGAGGATTTGACAGACCCATTCAGATATTCCGAACTCCATGGAGCAAATGGCCTATTNACATCTAGTGGCGATTATCATCCTGAAACGCGGGTCGGTATTCTTGTGGTAACTCCGGACAGCGACTTAACCGATTGGTTAAGCGAGCTTGATTCTGGGGATACAGGAGCAACAACTCTNGANCTGACGCGCTCTTGGATTTCAACTGAAGGAGGCTTACAGTGGGACAATTCACTGTCGCTTGCAATGGATGCGCGTACCGGCCAGGTTGTAGGGTGGAACTTGATACAAACCCCGGTTTGAGGTGAAAGAATGAGTGGAAGAGGCCTAGACCATCTCATCGAACAAAACGAGACCGACCTTGGTTTTCTTTCCGCGTACGGAGGGGGAGAAACCTCCGAGGAATTACTAAGTCTAATTCAGCAGGCGATTAGCGAAGAGATGCAAGTCGAGGTTGTGGACGAAGGAGTATCCTTCATCCTACACCTTCCTAATCTTCCTCTAGTTGCTTCAGACATCGAACGTAGAGGATTCCTAAACGGCAAACTAACCGCTGAAGGCGTGGA
>FUFK010041900.1_pt1 | contig 42331 bp, 61 predicted proteins | sample 1021851 | NCBI WGS metagenome assembly FUFK01 (sample SAMEA51879418, study PRJEB19060) | metagenome
AATATCATCTACGATGAATTTGAAAGCTTTTGCACTATCAACAACCAAAGTAAGTTCTTGGTCTGTTAGTTTTGTGGCAGTAGTATCGCTACCTCTTGTGTAATCTGACACAGAGATAACGGGTTCTTTGATAATCTTTACAGAGTCTCCGTAAGCAGAAATTTCACCGGCATAGTCGGTGTTAGTAATAGCTTCAACTACAGACGATTTTCTAAAAAAGTTTAAAACCTTTTTAGAGTAAACCGAAGGTAAAAAGAAACTATTAGCTTGTCCACTTACAGAGTTTGCAAAGTTAGCATCGGTATCAGTTGAAGGTTCAAAATATTGAGCCATTTTGATATTCTCCTAAGTTTGTAAGTTAATAATTTATTTTACAATTCTGCCTTGTTGCATGGCTTCACTTATTTCAGCTTCGTGCTTATCAAATTCAGCCATAGACATACTTGCAATTTCCCTTTCAGTCCAAACTTTCTCTTGCTTGGGTTCTACACTAGTTGTTTTAGTGGAAACCATGTCAGCAGCAGATTTCTTGGACTGTTTAGAATTTGACTTCTTAGGTACATCCATACCAATATCTTTCTTAAACAAATCTAAAGCTCTTGAAGCTAGGTCAGCATCGTCAGCATTATTATATATCCAATCTTGGATAGACTGTGGCTGCTCTTTAGCCCAACCATGAAAATCATCGCTGTTGCGAATATCTTCAAAATCAGGATGCTTATCCATCAATCGCTTTTCAGCATCTTTACGAACTAACTCTTTTTCACGTTCTTGTAGTTTTTCAAGTTTCTCTCTTAAGTCTTTAGATTTCTCTTCGGACTGTAAATGAGAAACAGTTTCTACAACTTCGTAAACATCAGGATACTCTTCTCTAAACTTTTCAAGTTCTTCTGGAGACTTAGGAGCTTTATAAGTTGGTCTATTTTTAGTAGCTTCCTCAATTAACTCTTGTTCTCTAGACTTAAATTCATTTAACTTAGAGTCATAATGCTTTTTCAAGTCATCGTAGCGTTTCTTGTAGTCTGGTCGCTTATAAGGTTCGTCCTTTTGAGTCTCCTCTTTAGCTTCCTGTTCTACAGGTTCTGCTACTTTAGTTTCCGGTTTTGCTTTGGGCTTCTCGAAAAAAACTCCGTCTGCATCTTGGAAACCTATTTCGTCTTCTGTATGCCAAGGTTTGTTCATGTTGTAAGGATTGGCATTTTCCTCTTGTACTTCTGTAGTCATATTCTTCTCCTACGGGGGCTTCGTTCACAAGGTAGCTCTATGTCGACTAGAGGGCTTGTATGTAAAGGTAGCCTTTCGGTTTATAAAATGATAGGGTGCTTATGACATAAGGTAGCCCTACCGTTAAGTTTGTTTAGCTTTGGACGTGTCTTCCTTCACGGTTGTCAAGCATCATTTTAGATTTAATATTTTTATATATTTCATCTTCATCCATGAGACTTTTCCCACCATTATCTACAGTAGTTTTTACTACTCTAATATCCTGTCTAGATGCAGGTTTTTCAACCTCCATTTCAACAGTTTCTTCTTCTTCAGGTTCTCCACCTTCAGCTAAACCTTGTCTTTCATCTGCTTTCATTTCTGCATCTTTCATCATTGCCATTAAATTATCAGCTCCGATTTCTTCTACAGCTTTCGCAGTAAAGACAAACTCTCCATCAGATAACCTTGCAGGTATACTGTCAGAGACTCCTGAACCTGGACCTTCAACAGGACCAGACCCAGCAAATTCTTGTGCAATGTCAATAACTTTATCGAATATTTCGCTAAGTCTGTCATTGCCTTGTAACATTTCCATTAGATAATCTTCTTCTTCGTTATCTAATGCTTCGTCTAAAATAAAATCTAAGTATTCATCTTCCATTTCATCATCAGGAAGCATCTCCTCTTCAGGTTCTTTTGATATCATTAACATAGCCATTTGTCCGTCTATGTCACCGCCTTCAGCTTTTCTTAATAATTCAAAATCTTCACTAGATATTTTACCGTCTTTATTCATATCTATTTTAGTTTGATTACCTGTTAGTCCACCTTCTGCATTACCTTTTCGCATTTCTTCATAAGACTCTTCGCCTAACTCTGCCTTAACTTCAATGATACGCTCATCAATTTCGTTAATTTCAGCATTTAATTTTTCAGCTTCACGTTCATTGTTATTTTTAATAGCATCTTCATAGTCCAACATTTTTTGTTTGGCTGCTACTTCTAATCCAATTATTAATGTTCTAGGATTTCTGTTTAAACCCTCGATAGTGTCTTTTGTTAATAAACTCATGTTTCTTGTTTCCTATTAAGTGCTTCTTTAACCTGCTCCGGCAACTGCTCTAGGCGTACCAGAGAACTCACCTTCCCCTGGAGTCGGAACATTTCCGATTCCGATGTTGCCACCACCAGTGCCTGTAACTCCAAGGTCTTGAGGTTGTCCAGGTGTTCCAAGAAGGCTTCCCATATTATTTGGTTGCCCACCAATGCCTTGAGTTTCAGGGCTAGTTGTTTGTCCAGCATTTTGCATACCTATAATTTGTGCCATAATTGCAGCTTCTTCAGGGTCATTGAGTATTTCTTCAGGGTCTAAATCTAAGCTGTAGGCAAGTTCACTTACAAGTTTAGAAATTTTAACGAATGGAGCAATAGCAGGATTTTGTGCAGTTTGTAAGAATGTAGTTAATCTTTGACTACGTACTTCTTTTTGCATCAAGCTATTAGTTCCAGTAGCTTTAACTTCTAAATCACCATTAACATCTAGACCGCCTTCAAAGAACTGCATGTTCCATTGAAAGAAAGCTTCTCCTAGAGGTCTTAATAAAAAGTCGTCAAGATTTTTAACAACTGTTTTAACATTTAAACTTGATGCACCTAATAACATAGACATACCCGAAGCAGTCCTTGTCATACTTTGTACACCTGTTTGTCCGTGTGAATAACTAGGTATTCCTGTTTGTTCGTCTGCAAGTTGTCTAAACTTGTCAAACATCATCATGTTTTCTGGTGCTGTGTTAGGAAACTTTAAACCATGTATAGCTTGTCCAGGCATACCAGCTTGTCTTCTGAATATCTTACCCGGATATATTTCCATAGATTGTCCACCAACTAAAGCAGACTCATCTACATCAAACACCAAAGACCCAGCCATTGCTAGGTTATCTACAGCCATTCTTGCATGACCGTTCATAATCTGTTGAGAATCATCCATGTTCTCAGCTACACCAATACCAAAGAAGTTATAAGGATTTCTTTCGTATGGAAAAGCGTGGTAAGGTATTCTATAAGGAGTAAATGGATTGACCACTGCTCTTAGTAAACTATCACCACATATCCAAGCATTAATTTGTACCTCATCTAAATCATCAATATCATCTGAAAGTTCAATACCAACTTCACGTGCATATTCTGCATCCATGATTCCCCAGTATTCAAGAACTTCAAAGTTTGTTTGATAGTCTTCGTCAGCTCTTGCATCATCTTTTAAATGTGACTCAAAGCTTTTTTCTTCGTAGTTAGCTCCCATCTGTAAACAATTACGGATAGCATCCTCATCAAAGTAAGGCATGTTACGAAGTTGTCTAAGTTGAGATTTGTTGAGTTTGTGTCTATGAATAATGTATTCACATTCTTCAATACTTGTAGCTGCAGGGTCTGGATATAAATCCCAACAACTTACAAACTCTATACGTGGAACTCTAACTTCTAATGGGTTATAAGTTCTTTCACCATCATCATTAGTTTCCCACTTGTGAAGTTTTTTATTAAAATTAAATGGTCCTTTTACAATCCCTGTACCTAGCAAAGCAGATTCTAAAAGAGCATTTCTAATTTCTGATGAACCTTTTGATTCATCTATTTGGTCATGTATGAGTTTTTCCATTCTCCTTGCAGCTCTTTGTGCAGGAGAAAGTTCTAAATTAGTAGGTATAGGACTAAAGCCTTCAACTAACTGGTCTTCTACATTACTTTCAAGTGAATCAGAAAAAATTCCTTTATTAAAAGTTGCTCCAGGCTTAAGAACTTTGCCATCACCTTCATAACCTACTTCGTATGGATTATCCATTCTGTTACCAATATCATCTGGTAACTCACCACCACCTATAGTACTTTCAATACTTGGTGCTCCTGTTTGAACATCTAAATGAGCATTAGCTAATTCACCCTCAGGTATTTTAGTTTCAGAAATACCAATAGGAAATTTACCTGTACCAAAAATTACATCAACAAGTTGACCAAAAGCAGCTAGTACTTTGGTTTTTGTAATTTTTACAAAGATACGAGACTTTTCTGAGTCTCTAAACTTAACAGACTTGTTATAAAGTCCTCTATAGTTTTCGTATGCTCGTAACCAACGTGATTCATCTGAACGTCTAGCATCTTCAGAAAGTTGAAACCTACCTTTTATAATGCCAACAAGATTACTACGTTGTTCTATTTCAAGAGCAAGAGTTTTACCTGCTTCACCTTCCACTTCTTCATAAAGATTATTAGCGTTTAAAAATGTATTTTCGTTGTTTGCCATAAAACTTTAATATCCAAATGTAGAATCAGAAGGTTGATGTATTTCTCGTTTCAATCCTCTCATCCTTTCTAGTGGGCTTTCCATTCTTGGTCGGCTCATTATCATATAACGCAATGCATCATATGCATGGTCAGATGCATGTGTATCTACATCTTCTGGATTCGTTTTAGAAAGCGGTATACTTTGTAGTTCTCGTATTAGATTAGGGCAAGTATTAAATATTTGCAGCTTTGGTCTACCATTTTCACGAACCTTTAGAAACTCGTGTATTTGAATTTTGCCTTGTATTCTATTTTTATCTGCACGTCTAAGTTTATGACCTGCTCTTATCAAAGCTTCTCCAACAGTAGGTCCAGTAGTACCTGTTCTAGCCCATGCTGCTGTATCTAATACACCTGAGACCGAAAAAGGGTCTTCAAGTTCCATACTTGTTATTATACCACCTAATTCTTCACCTGTCAAGCCTTTTTTGTATAATTCTCTATAAATTATTAAAGTTCCATCATTTATATCAATAGTTCCCCATAAACAACAGCTTTCTGAAGCGTAACCATAGTCAATACCTTTTACTCTTTCCCAAGGTAAAGGTATTTGAAAAGGAGTAATAATATGTACTTGTGGATTAAACTCTACAAAAGCTGCACCTTCAGCTACATCCCAATTACCTTCAAGTAACTGTCTACGTTGAATTGGTGGTAAAGATTTAAGCATCTGCTCATAAACACCATCCTCTGCAAGATATGGGTTATCAGCTAACTTAGCTGGAATAAACTTACGTGTTAAACCATCTGTACCTAGAAAACTTGTATTTTGTTCTGCAGGTTCTATGTATCTTTTTTTTACCCAATGAGAACCTACACCACCAGGGTTGGCAGTACAGCGTAAGTAAGTTGTAATAGAAGGGTCAGTAGTACGAAGACGAGAAGCAAGATAGTTCCAACTAAACTCTGTAGGTAAGTGAGTAATCTCATCAAAGCCTATCCAAGAGTATGCTTGTCCTTGATATCTATATACGTCTGCATCTCTTTCAAGGAATCCAAACTCTACCTTTGCACCACTAGGAAAGTTCCAAAGCTTTTCTACTTCTCTAAACTTAGCACCAGGAAAAGCTTGTGGGTATAACTCACGAGACTTATCAATCATCTCACGAAGTTCTGGCATAGACCTTCTAAGTATTAAAGCTCTGTGTGCTTTTTTATGGCAATACCTTAGTGGGTCAATAATCATAGCATATGATTTACCACCACCGGCAGCTCCGCCATAAAGAACATCTTTTTCTCCCGCAGCAAGAAAGTCTGTCTGTGGACCTTCGTTAGCGTGAAAAATAACTTTAGAATTTTTTAAAGTTTCTTGTATAGAAGACGTGGTTGTTTGTAACTCATCTTCTGTAACAACTTTAGATGTTGTTTTTTCTGTAGCTTTCTTAAGAACTTCTTGTTCTGTTTTTAGTCTAGTTTCTTTTTCTTTAAGTTTTTTCTTTGCTTGAGCAAGTTCTTTTTTCTTTTTAGCTAAAGTTTTTTTACGTCTTGATTCTAAAGACGGACCTTTGTCAATATAGTTTTTTAAAGAAACATGACTTAGTTTTCTATTTGTTTCTTGTTCAATTAAACTCGAAGCTTCTCGTAAAGAACACTTTTGCTCTCGAATTAATGTAAGATATTTATTTAAAACCTCAAGTTGTTTAGGTATGGGTTTAAAGTATCCTTCTATTTCACTTAGTTCATAACCAAATGGAATTGTTTTACTTTTCTTTTTTAGATACTCCGGAGGTATTGTCATTTCTTTTTCTTAGTAATTTTATTAAGTCATCCCATTTATAAAGTTGTTTTGTGACATCATCCCAATACCATCCTTTGTTCATTATATAATCCACATAAGAATAAATGCTGATACAAAACCTATACCACACATAACACCCCAAACTTGCATGTCTGTAAGGTCGTTGGTTTCAATCATACTATTTACTTTTTTTTCTAGTAGTTCTTTTAACATTTGTTTTTCTCTTTGTTGTTTGTTTCTTTGGAGCTAGAAAGTTTTTTATTTTTTCTAACCATCTTTTAATCATTGTCATTGTTATTCTCCTCGGCTTTCTTTTTACCGAATATTCTATCCCAATTGTCTCTATAGTCTTGAGTATAGAAACCAGGTCTAGGATTAGCACCTTTACTTCCGTGTGTATTTTTATATATTGGACTTCTAAAAGTTACTGGCTTTTCGTCACTGCCTATTTGTTTACCCATTTCTTCTATCTTGTGCTTGAAGTTTTTTAAGTTTTTCTTGTTCCTTATCTATTGGTTTTTGTTGAACTTGTTTAACCATACTCTTTCTCATCCATACATTTTCGCCATTCTTCTAATATTATTTCTTCAGGATAAGCGGTGTAATGAATAGCTCTACACTTTTCAAATTGTTTTCGCCACTCGTTAGGGTCGTATCTATCGTTCCATTCTTTTTGTTTTACTTCAGGTGTATGTACACAACCTGCTAAAAAACACAAAACTATTATTATTTTTACCATTTTACTTTATTAGCCCAATATGCTGCTGACATTTTGCCTTTGGCAATGTTCTTTCTGTGTCTAGCTTTAAAAGACTTTCTTTTCATTTTTGTTTTACGAGACTCTCCTGCTTTAGGTTTCCCTGCAGTCTTAGCACCTTGTTGTCCAAATCTAATAGTTTTTATTTTATTACCTTCTTTGGCAACAACAATATGAGACTTAGTAGGATGATTGGGAGTACGCTTGGGTTTGTTGTAACCACTGACTCCTGCTCGTTTTAATCTTGAATCTGCTTTACCACCTTTTGCCATTCTAAATTTCTTTGTTTTTTCTGCAATCTTTTTAGGTTGAGGTGAGTGTTGTTTACCGGCAGCTTTATCTTTACGTTTAGCTGCTGTAGTGGCTGCATACTCTGAATCACTCAAAGCTTCTCTAGCTTTCTTTGGTAAATATCTTTCACCTGTTTCGCTAGACTTTTTACCAGACTTAGTTCCCCAATCTTGTTCGCCCCATTTCTTAAGGGACTCTTGTGGTTTTTTTAACATTACTTGTATCCTCCACCAGCTTTCTTGTAAGCTTTGGCTAGGGCTTGGGCTTTACGTGCAGACCATTTACCGGCTGCAGTACCATGTGAAGCTTGTGATTTTATGCGTTGAAATATTCTTTTACGTAGTCCGGGCTTGGTATAGTTACCTGCTTCGTTGACTCGTGACTTAGACTTTTTCTTTTTAGCCTTGCCACCTTTTCTAAACTCTAATCGTTCTAATAACATCAGTGTACTATCCTATCATCTTCTTTGGGAATTGTGTTTAAGTATTCTTTTTCTAACTTTTCATCAACATAAATGCTATCAAGTTCACCAACAACAACTAAATGATTTTGAGCTGCTGCTAATTCAGCTTGTTCATATGTTGGAGCTACAATGTTAGGACCTGCAAAGGTTGTACCATAGGCTTCTATTTCAGTCAGAAATATCTTCATTAGTCAGTAGGACTTATGTCCTCATAGTCTCCATCTTCGGCATTAAGGTTTATCGTTTCTTTTTCTGGTAGAATAAATATCCCACCATTAACATTATGGTTAACTTCCATTCTATCTTGTTTACCTAAACCAACACGGTCTAGGATTGTCTGTGCTGCTTGGAGTTTAACATTAGCTTGTGGTATTGAATCATCTGATGTCATAACCTCTACTAACTTAAAAGCAGCTTTAGGGGCTTCCCTTGCAAGTACGTTTTGGGCTAAATCTACTACTTCCTCTTTTAAACTTTTTAGTACTTGATAGTGATTGCCGGAGTAACCTGCAAGTTCGGCTGAAAGCTTTAAGTCACCCTTGGTTTCAATAAGATTATTCAGAAAACTTTGTTGTTTATCTGTTAATTTACGTTGTGAGGGTAAGTTCTGCATACCTTTATTATACATGCTCATATAAATTTGTCAAGTTTTTTATAAAAAAATAAATATATTCTCTAAAGGGCTTGACAAACTAGAAATATACCTATATAATACCTTTAGGACCCCCAGGGTTTGTATAGTAACAACAAGTATCACCCCCACAATAACAGGTACTTTATAGACTTTAAAGTTACACAAGCCCGACCAAGCCTGTTGAGTCTCCAACTTAACACTTGAAAATCCCTAGAAATGTATAAGATTTAGTATATATAGGGGGGACCGGGGGTGGTGGTCCAGCCTACCTACTGTATGTGCATACACTATAACTTCACAAGCCTAAAAAGGCACGTTTAAAGGTATAAAACTTCATAGACTTTAAAGCCTTGAAAAGTTTTGTAGTTTTAAGTGTGAAGTTTGGAAAGTTTGTGAAGTCTTAACAGTTGAAAACAGAAGTTTAAGTGCTTGTAATTTAATTTGAGAACCCTTAACAGACTTAACAGAACTTATCTAACCTATTGAGCTCATGAAGTTTTAAATGTGCGTATGGTCTTTTGTGCTAATCCTTAACCCCTTATTGAGTCTATTGATGTTAATTAGTCCCTTAGAGCTCGTGAGAGCTCATTAGAGAACATCTTTTTATTTATTGGTAGGTTGGTATAGATTGATTAAAAGTCTTGTCTCTCATACTGATTTTATATACAGTAGTTTTATTCAAGACAAAAAAAAAGGGCTCTAAAAAGAACCCTTTAATTTTAATATTATTTTTATTAATTCATTTTTTCACCTTTTCAAGTTTTGCCCATTCAAAAAGAGCTAATAATTCCGCTTCTTTTTTACTGTTTACAAAATACCAAGCATTGAATTGTCTTGGGTATTTCTTACCATCAATTTTAACTTTAAAAGCTCTATCATTTCCATGAATGTCTTTTGCTGTTTTAGTTATTTTGATGTGCATTAGTCAGAAAATTTGAAAGCATATTTTTTATTATCATTCTTACCATTGATTAACAAAGCAGTACATCTTAATTCTTTGATGTCGTCCTCATTTTCAGCGATAACATTTTTTACAGTAGTTCTATACAGATTTACTATATTTCTCATTACAAATAGAGCATCAACAACATTCTCATGTTCTGTGGTGATGCCATTAGAGTAATTAATATGCATCATGATTATATTCTCTTTGCTTTTGCTTTAGGTTTAGCAGTTGTTTTTGCTTTTCCTAATAGCGTTGATGGTATGCTTTTAGCTTTTAACCATGTATCAAGCTTTGCACTATCCATGATTTGAGTAGCTCTTTTCTTTTCACTATCGTATGAGACCATTAAACCCCTTACTTTTCTTTGCAATTCAAAATACTTCTTTTTTCTTAAAGCTGTATCAGTTGGGGCGTTGCTTGTCTCATTTGCTAGATGATAAGCAACACTATTGATACGTCTATATATCAAGTTGGTTGCTTCTTTACTCAATAGCTTTTTAGTAAAAGCTTTTTTAGTTGTAGTTTTTTTAGTCATATTTTAAGTCCATCAATTTATTAGATATCAAGACAATTTGAGAAAAGATTAATTTCTTTTCATTCCCCAAAGATACAGCAATCAAAAATTATTGCAAGACCTAATTTTTTCATGGTCTTTTTTGTTCTTGTTTTTCTGTTTTATTTTTTTATTTTTATTTGTATATATTTTAAATTTATTTAAACCAATTTTATGTAAAAAACAATTTTTGTTAAAGTCCTGAATACTATATAAACCAGAATGAGCCTTAATGTTTAATACTTAAATTCATATAAACCAGAATGAGCCTTAATGTTTAATACTTAAATTCATATAAACCAGAATGAGCCTTAATGTTTAACGCCTGGACTTATACGCACAAGAGTGAGCCTTAGTGTTTAAGACAAGTTAGTTATACCCGGCCGTATAAACACTATGCCAATCCTCGCAAAGCCTTGTGGTTGTGGGATTTTCGAGGGGGCTTGACAAAAATCTGGGAACATGTCATGCTAGGAAAAGGTAGCAGAACATACTGTCGCTACATAAATTAAAATAGGAGACACCATGTTAATTATAACATATACATATAAAAAATTTAACGAACAAGGCTTTAGAGATACTGAGAGTATCAAGAAGATTAATTCTAAAAACTATACTAAGTACTTAGACAAGGCTAAGAAATATAACGAGGACTGTAAGAATGATATATTTATATCAGAAATTACTGATACTTCACAGCTTCCAAGACATACAACTTGTTTAACTTATACTTTACCTACGGGTTTAAGACAAGTTAATTTAAGGGCCAGGGACTTAAAACATAATCCATTAGGTAATAATCCATGGGAATGTATTTATGCATTGCCAATGGGAGTTTAAATTATGTCTATTAAAATTAAAAATCTAATTAAAAAATTACAAGAGTGTAAAAATCAAAATGCTTTTGTTGAAATTAGAGTTCCATTTGAACAAGGTTATGACGATTCCCCTTATGATTTTATTTCAGGCGATTTTGAAATTCATAATGGTTGGGATGAAGATTCAAATTATATTGAATTTTATACTAACGATACTTTAAATGGGAGAAAAGCTAGTGATTAAGATGGGGGGCTTGACAGACCACCACGAACTATGCCACAATGGATTTAGGCTAGGCTAGACAGACTAGCTAGTCTATTTAACTCTATATCTCTATACAGATACTAAACAATAATCTTTATTATTCTTTACTATATCTCTATAGAGCTTTATAGATTAATCAGATGTAAGTTGAAAGACTCCAACGAAAGACACAAGGGATTTTGTTTTCATATTTTATCCTTGTGAAACTACAAGACGACATAAAACACTTTCTGGTTATATGGTTTGCTAGTTCCATACAGTTATGGGCTACATTCAAAAGGATGTCAAAGGCTACAATTCACTTTGATTTCGTTGAGATTGTTGAGAAAGGTAGTGATAACTAAAAACTAGCACAGTCGTTCTTGAACGTTGCGTCCAATTATATGACTTAAAATAATATAACTGAAACTGCATGAGTTTTGGTAGTTTGGCTCTTGAAAATAAAAACTACCACCGATTTTTTAACGCTAACTATACTATCAAGGAGGTATAACATGGCACAAGGAAGAATGATGAGAGTAAAAGACCAAGACCTAGTTGTAGAACAGGTTGTAAACACTATTGAAAGCAATGAACTTGAATTGTTCAAAGCTCGTAAAGATGTTCAAGCGATTGAAACAACAATTCAATCACGAATTGAAGGTATTTCAAAACTTGTTGAACAATATCAAGAACTTGCAGAAGATATCAAAATGGAAACTGATGCTTTGAAAGAGTTTGTTGGATTGTTCCAAAAGAAATGTGGTTTAAGTAAGCTAGATGAATATACTTACAACGGCTATCAAGGTTTTCAATTAACCAATGTTAGTAGATATGGTTCTGTTAATGAAGTTCCTGATTATAAAATAATGTGGAAACTTGATAGTTCTAAAAAGCAAGAGCTAACTACTAAACTCAGACTGCAAACTATGGGTGGAGACTTCAATGTTTATGAGCTCATTAAAGAGTTAGTCAACGAATTTTCTAATTAAAAACCCTAGTATTCAATAACCTAGGTCTTGGTTAACTTAAAATCTTTAGTTAATTGAGCAATAACATAAGTGCAGATGTTGGTAGTTTACTGCGGAGAAAAAACTACCATTTAATTTAAAACTAGGAGATAAAAATGTCGTATAAAATAACAGCTAAAACTAACGCTAAAAAGTTTAAAAGTGCCCCAAGAAATCCTTTGGATATTCCAACTGGCCCTTTAGATAAACCTTTGACTACGGGTTATGAAGTTTTTGAATGGTTAAAAGCTAATGCTTTTCTTACAACTAGATATAAATTTAGAGGTAGGGCAAGGGGTGAAAAGTGGTTTGACTCAAAGCCTTTAAATGAAGCAGAACGCATTGCACTTTACATTGATGAAAAACCCGATTATCATTCTAAGATGAAAGCAGAACAAGATAGGTTGTCAGACTTGAAAGATATTCAAGATAACATGTGCAATCTTAGTCATTCAATTCGTTCTTATGAAAATATTCATGGGGATGAAGTTGTTATAAGCTTTAAGAAAAGTTAAACCAGGAATTAAAATAGGAGACAAAATGAAAGTATTAGTTGCTTGTGAATACAGTGGGGCAGTTCGTGATGAGTTTTTAAAACGAGGTCATGATGCACACAGTTGCGATATATTACCTTGCGAAAGTAAATATCTTAACAAAGATATGGTTGGGTATAGACAAAGACACTACCAACAAGATGTGTTAGAGGTTATCAACGAGGGATGGGATTTGATGATTGCTCATCCCCCTTGCACTCACTTAGCTGTAAGTGGGGCAAGATGGTTTACCGAAGGTCGTAAGCCTTGGTCATTACAAGAGGAAGCCTTAGAGTTTGTACAAAAACTTATGGATGCCCCCATTGAACGCATCTGTATTGAAAATCCAGTTAGTGTAATCTCAAGCAAGATTAGAAAACCTGAGCAGATTATACAGCCTTATCAGTTTGGTCATGCCACCATGAAAACTACTTGCCTTTGGTTAAAGAATCTTCCCAAGTTAAAACACACAAAAGTTGTTGAACCAGAGATGGTTGAAATGAAGAATGGTAAGAGAATGTCTAAGTGGCACTATGAAACTTGGAAGCTTCCCAAAGAACAACGCAGTCATGTTAGAAGTAAAACCTTTGAGGGCATTGCAGTTGCAATGGCAGAGCAATGGGGTAATATTACTGACGAATTTAAACTAGAAAATGGAGAATATATAATCAAATGAGCAATGAAACTAACAGCACAGTCATGGATAACATGAGAGATAATGTGCATGAACTATGGAAGATTGAAGGTCGGCCTGATTTAGAAGATGATTGTTTACAGTATTGCTATGACAATATTGACAAGCCCGTTCCTATTGCAATGATTGAGTTTTTATCTCAGCATTGTAGTCAAGCTATGTCTACTCAAGACTATGAGTTTGCACGAGCAGAACATAACAAAAACCTTGTAGTTAAACTACAAAAATTATCAGAGGAGATAAAAAATAATGATTGAAGAACTATTAGACAAGTATCACGTTGATGAGTTTGATGATTTATTAATTAAAATTATTAAACATATGAAAGAACAAAAAGAAACAAGACAGGAGGACTAATGCCAAAGTATAATTTACTATCACAAGGTAGTACCAAGATTGAAAAAAGCAACAAGCTATCTGACGAATGGTTTAGTCGGATAGTTTATTTAGCACCTGATGATTTAGCAGATGGTAAGAGAACTCTATGTCCCTTTGCTAAAAAAGCAGGTTGTAGTGAAGCTTGTTTGAACACAGCAGGACATGGTAAATTTTCTAATGTTCAACAAGCTAGGATTAGAAAATCTCTACTGTTCTTAAACGACCAACAAGAGTTCATGAGACAGCTTGTAGAAGACGCAAATAAATTTCTTAAGGAGTGTGCTAGGTTGGGTAAAAAACCGGCCCTTCGTCTCAATGGAACAAGTGATATTCAATGGGAACATATCAAAGTTGATGGACATGAAAACATCTTTGCCATGTTTCCACAGATACAGTTTTATGACTATACAAAAATCCCAACACGAAAGGTAGAGCACATACCTAACTATCATCTAACCTGGAGTTATTCAGAAGCTGATAGTAAGTACGCTGCTTTGATTAAAAATGTCTCCAACAACATCGCAGTTGTATTTAGGGAAGCTCTACCCGAAGTGTTCAAAGGATTTAAAGTAATTGATGGGGACAAACATGACATGAGATTCTTAGATGAAACTCAAGTGGTGGTTGGACTTGTTGAAAAGGGTGAAGCCAAGAAGGATACTTCAGGCTTTGTAATTGATTTAATAAATGCGAGGGCAATATGATTAAAGGATTTGAAACAATTCAAAAAGGAACAAAACTAATTACCAATCAATTAGGAGTTCCAACCAGAGCAGTAGCTATGGAAAGCATTAAACAAGGTAAAGGTTTTAAAAATACTTTGCTTGTTGATGTCAAAGGTTCAGACATAGGTTTGTTTGATGAGATGGGTAGCATATATGTTAAAGATATAATTGAGGTAGTAAGCTAATGGAAACACTATTTGAAACTGACGAACAAACACACACACTAGGTGGAAGCTTTGAAGCTTGTAATAGAATGGAAAAAGCAGTAGCAACTGCATTCTTTAAAGGCTATGGTTTATTCTTTACTTATTACAAAGTTAATAAAGAAGACTCAGGAGACTTAGGAACTCACGAAAGGAGAGTCTTAGAAACTATTTCTGATTTAAAATACAATGATGATAGCGACATTTTAGTCTGTGGTTGTATAGACCATGAAGGTAATTATCGTAAGTTCTTTTTAGAAAACATGTCTAATGTTTCTGTATTTAAAAAAGTTGTGATATAATCTATGTATGATTATTCTTAATGATAAAAAAGTGACAGCTAAAACTTATGCAAAACATATGGCATATAAACATATGACAAAGTTATATGACAATCCAGAAGAGTATACTGATGATAATTTTAAACACGCTACTCAACGAGAGCAAGAAGAAATATTAAATCAAATTAGTTTACAAGAGGATAGAGTTCGTAAGTCTTTAGGTGTAAAGTTTGATACATTACACAGTCAAAATAATTGGTCAGTAAAAGTAGAGGGTAAAAAATTATGACAGAATTTTTAAATGATGTTTTAAAACAAAAAGAAATCTTAAGTGAAGAAGCAAAAAATAAACGAGTTAGAAGTTTATATATTCATAAAACTAAAGATGAAAACTATACTCAAACAACTTATGAAAGCGATAGAGTTTTAATCGAACATAAAGATAAACGTAAGAAAAACCAGGAGTTTAAATATGGCGAAGACATGGCGAAAGACTGAGCATACTCCTGCTACAGGTGTTCGAGGTAAAAAGACAAGTCAAGGTAGAGGTAATGTTGGCACATCTACCATGAACAAAAATAAAAAAGCCAACTTAAAAAAATATCGAGGGCAAGGTAAATGAACGACCAACCAAAAGAAAAAAGAATAACAGTTAAAATTCCTGAGAGACATTTAACATGGATTATAAAAAACTATCTTAAAGCTAAACAAGGCACTACAAGTTTGTTTGAATATGGTGGCATAGATATCCAAGAGGTACATGCCATAGCAGACTTACTGTATCATCTTAACGAAGCATTTAAAATTGAGGAGGGTAAATGAACATATTTTATTTTGATGAATGTCCGACCATATCAGCAGAAGCACAACCTGATAAAATGCTGGTAAAGATGCCACTAGAAACAGCACAAATGTTGTGTACTGCACACCGAGAACTAGATGGTGATAAATATGCTGACAAACATGGGCTTTACAAAAGAGCCTATTGGAATCATCCATGTACTATATGGGCTAGAGAATCTAGCTCTAACTACTCATGGTTGTATCGACACTTCTTAGCACTAGGCTTGGAGTATGAATACAGGTATGGTAGAAAACATGCAAGTGTGGTCAAGCTAGAAGAACCATTAAGCAAAATGCCTGACAACATTACACATACAAGTTTAACACCACTAGCACAGGCTATGCCTGAGGAGTATAAGAATGAGGACGCTATTGTTGCTTATCGTGATTATTGTATTAACGAAAAACACTATGCCAAATGGGAACGAGGTCGTGATAAGCCTAGTTGGTGGCATACACAACACGAGGAGATTGCATAAAAATTAAAATGGAAAAAATACCACGATTACCATACAAATATTTAAACGAAAAAGAGTATGATAAACTTTGTTCTAAACTGGCCAAAGAATATATACAAAAATTAATTACAAACCAGGAGAAAAATGTACCTTTACATGAACGCAGAAAGTGAGACAAGAGTTTTAACTCGTGATGAATACAGAATTTTTACAAATTTTACTAACGATAATTATAAAGATATGTATTCAGAGAAGGTTGGTTATGAAGTAAATTATAATCCAGAAAAGGATACTTTTACAGTCACATTACCAACTAATGATATAATAAGTTTTGTTGATTTATTCAACGAAAAAGGTTGACTTTTTAGTCAGCAAGTGTATAATAACTAATGCAATAATGCCAAACCATAGGAGAAAATAAATGGCAATACAAGAAGGAATAGCCTATTGGGCTAGTGTAACAACACCTAATACTAAGTTCGAGCCCTGTTATACAGTGGACTTAGTGGTAAGTGATGAGGTGGCAAATGACTTTGAAAGTCGTGGCTTCCGGGTTAAAGACCTGAAAGTTAATGATGAAGTTGTTGGTCGGTCTATTAACTTTAAAAGAAAAGTCAACGGTCCAAATGGAATGGTTCGTAAAGCTCCATTATTAATGGATGCTGATAAAGTTCCAATGGATGAAAACGTTGGGAATGGTTCTAAGGTTAGAGTTCAATATAACGAGTGGGAAGCCACTAATAAGTTTGGAACTTTTAAGGGCCTGGACTTCCAAGCTATGCAAGTAGAAGAATTAGTTTCTTACAAAGCTGGAGATGGAGATGAGTTTGATACTATCTCTAGTGGGGAGGAGTTTTAATGGAAATCACTATTGAAGACAAGGTCTATGATACATCAAAAATAAGTGATGAAAAAATAAAGTTAGAAACTAGTGTTTTAATTGCTAAGATTAATCATCATAGACTATGTGCAGAAGGTTCTCAAATTTTAGTTAATACTTTTGAAACTAGATTGGGCGATGTTCTTAGACCAAGAGACGAAGCCTTGGTCGAACCTAAGAGAGCACGAGATGAGAAGGGACACTTTGTTGCAGACGACCCTTCAACTCCTGATGTAAACGAAGCTTGGGAAGGTGGTAAGAAACCATCTAAGTCTAAGTCTTCTTAATTCTAACCATGCTAGGACACAGATTAAATTCTGTGCCTAGCTTTTTTTTGGGTCAAACATGGAAAACAATTTAAAATTTGTAAAGTATCATCAGCCTTGTCCCTCGTGTGGCAGTAGTGATGCTCTATCATTAAACGAGGATGGGTCTGGTAAATGTTTTAGTTGTCATAAGTTTTTTCCTAGTGTTGATAAAAAATCTACATTCAAATCAAACCAGGTAAAAACAATTATGCAAGAAACAATGAAAGAACTAAACGCACATGGAGGTGTGTTTGCAAAATTAACAGATAGAAACATAGCAAAGGAGACTGCTGAAAAGTATGGTGTCAAAGTTGTTTATGATTCTAACGGTACATTAGCTCAACATATATACCCTTTATATATTAACAATGAGCTTACATCTAACAAAATTAGATACGTCAGGGATAAGAAATTTTCTTTTGATGTATCACCGAATGGTGTTGGACTTTTCGGTCAACAGTTATTCAAAGAGGGAGGTAAGTATCTTACCATAACGGAGGGAGAGTGTGATGCTATGGCAGCCTATGAACTACTTGGTAGTAAGTGGGCTGTCGTATCCGTTGTTAGAGGTGCAGCAGCAGCAGTAAAAGATATTAAAGAAAATCTTGAGTATGTAGAAAGTTTTGATAATGTTGTACTTTGTTTTGATAAAGACAAACCGGGACAAGAAGCTGCTAAAAAAGTAGCAACGATATTAAAACCTGGAAAAGCTAAGATAGTAACTTTACCTAATGGTTACAAAGATGCTAACGACATGTTAAATAAGGGACTCTTCAAAGAGTTTACTAGTGCATGGTGGGATGCTAAAGTTTATACTCCTAGTGGTATTATTCGTGTATCAGAAAAACAATCTGAGTTTCTTAATCGTGAAAGAAAAGAAAGTATTCCGTATCCTTGGGACGGTTTAAATAAAAAACTGTATGGTTTAAGACAAGGAGAGCTCGTAACTTTAACGGGTGGAACGGGTCTTGGTAAGTCTAGTATTACTAGAGAACTTGAGCATTGGTTAGTTAAAAACACCGATGATAATGTAGGTATCATAGCACTAGAAGAAGATTGGAAACGCACAGTTGATGGTATCCTTTCTATTGAAGCTAACGCTAGATTATATGTAGACCAAGAGAGAGATAAGTTTGATAAGGAAACTATCATGGATATGTTTGATAAGATATTTTCTAATGACAAAGTATTTATTCATGCTCACTTTGGAACGAATGAGATAGATGATATCTTTGCCAAGCTTAGATATCTTATTGTTGGATGTGATTGTAAGTGGGTAGTTGTTGACCATCTTCATATGTTAGTTAGTGCATTAGCAGAGGGAGATGAAAGAAGAGCCATTGATAATATTATGACGAGACTTAGAAGTTTAGTTGAAGAAACAGGGGCCGGATTAATATTAGTATCTCACTTGAGAAGAGTTGATGGAAACAAAGGTCACGAAAATGGGGTTGAAGTAAGTCTATCTCATCTTCGTGGGTCTAACAGTATAGGACAGTTGTCTGATTGTGTTATTGCACTTGAAAGAAACCAACAATCAGATGATGATTTAGAATCCAGGACTACAAAACTTAGAGTGCTTAAATCAAGATACACCGGTGATGTAGGGATGGCAACTTCTTTAGTGTATGATAAAGACACTGGTAGGTTAGCAGAATATTCAGATGCAGAATTAATGAATGAAGAAGAAACACTTTTACCACTGTAGGATTTAATATGGAATTAGTTTTTGACATAGAAACAAATGGATTACTTTTTGATTTCAAAGAAAAAGTTTGGGATGAAGAAGCCAAGAAAAATATTGAAGTTGTTAGACCTGCAGCCACAACAATTTTTTGTATTGTTGCAATAGATGAGAATAATAAAATGTATTCTTACGAACCACATCAAATTGATGAGGGTATTAAATTTTTATCTCAAGCTGATAAAATAATAGGTCATAACATTTCTGGTTTTGATGTACCAGCTATTAAAAAACTTAAAGGGGTGGACCTGTATGAACATACAGAAGTTCTTGATACCTTGACCCTGTCAAGACTTTTCCACCCCACTAGAGAAGGAGGGCATGGTATTGAAGCGTGGGGCTATCGTTTAGGTGGAGTGCAAAAAGTAGAACATGGCGATTGGAGTAAGTATAGCCTGGAAATGTTAAAGAGATGTCAAGTAGATACTGTTATAAATAAAAAAGTTTTAAAAGCTTTGAGAAAAGAAAGCTCTGGTTTTTCTAAACAATGCATAGAACTTGAACATTCTGTTTCGAAAATAATAACTGACCAACATATAAATGGATTTTATTTTGATGAAAAGGAAGCAACTTTTTTACTCAGCTCTTTGAATCAAAGAAGAAAAGAAGTTGAAGAAGAAGTACATAGAACATTCAAACCTAAATGGGTTGATGTTAAAGAAGTAAAACCTAAACTTAAAAAAGATGGTGAGCTTTCTAAATCTGGCTTATCTCCCATTGAATATGAGGAACGTGTTAAAACAAAAGACCTTACTCCTTTCATGAGAAAAGAATTGAAAGAGTTTAATTTAGGTTCACGTCAACAAATAGGAGAGTACTTAAAAGACTTTGGATGGAAACCTAAACGCTTTACTCCAACAGGTCAACCTATTGTAGATGAGGGTACATTAAAACTAATAACTCATATCCCAGAAGCTAATTTAATTGCTGAGTATTTATTACTACAGAAAAGAGCAGCTCAAGTAGAATCTTGGATTGATGCAGTTGAACTTACAGGTAAAAAAGATAGTAGAGTACATGCTAGTGTTATAACATTAGGTACAATTACTGGTCGCATGGCACATAGAAGTCCTAACATGGCTCAAGTACCTGCTGTTTACAGTCCTTATGGTAAAAAGTGTCGGTCTTGTTGGACTGTACCAAGTGGATATAAACTTGTAGGTGTAGATGCAAGTCAATTAGAATTAAGAATGTTAGCACACTACATGGCTGACAAGGAGTATATAAATGAAATCATTAACGGGGACATTCACACGACTAACCAACACCTTGCAGGTCTTGAATCAAGAGACCAGGCAAAAACTTTCATCTATGCCCTCGTGTACGGAGCCGGAGATGAAAAAATTGGAAACGTTATTGACGGAAGTAGAGAAGACGGTAAAAGATTGCGAGAACGCTTTCTTAGTGGTAACCCTGCATTTAAAACTCTTAAAGGACGCATTGAAAGAGCAGCAAGAAAAGGTTTCCTCAAAGGATTAGATGGCCGGAAGATATTTTTAAGACATCAACATGCAGCCCTTAATACTTTACTACAAGGTGGTGGTTCTATCTTGATGAAACAAGGCTTAGTTTTACTTGACAAACTTTTAAAACTAAACACGATTGATTATAAATTTGTTGCTAACATTCATGATGAGTGGCAGATAGAAGTTAAAGAATCTCAAGCAGAATTTACAGGTCAACTTGCTGTTGATAGTCTTATCAAGGCAGGTGAACATTTACAACTTCGTTGTCCTATGGATGGTGAATACAAGATAGGAGAAAATTGGAGTGAAACACACTAATAATTTTAAATGGAAATACACGGGTAGAGATTCTAATTACAAACCAAAATTTACAAGACAGTTAGAAGAACCTTTAGATTATGTTTTATCATTTTTAGACAGTAAAAATATTAAATATATTATTGGAAAAAGTAAAAGTTTAGCTATTTATAGTCGGTTACATAAATTTAGATATTACTACACTACAGGTAAATGGTCACGAAATTCTGGTAATAAAAACATTAAAGTAAATAATAAAAAATATTATTTATCTAAAGGTATTGAAGATTTTTATGAAAGATTTTTTATTAAAAATTTAGAAAAAGAAAATAATATATCTTATATTAAAAAAGTTGGTCTTAAAAATTATGGTTACCCTCGATATGAATATGATTATATTCGTACAGTAATTGGTGACGATAAATCTAAAGCTAGAAATTTTTACTTACTTTACTATCATTACAAGGATGAAAAGTTTTGTCCGTTTATAAATAGAGAAGGTATAAAATGGATTCAAGATACAGATGAATATATTAACTTTGAAAAAAATAAAGATACTATACAAGCTTATGTTGATGTATTATTAAATAAAGGAAATTCAAATGAAACCCACTAAAGAAAACAGAAAAAAGTTTGATATAGACTTAGAGTATGGTACAATCAGAGAAGATAAAGTAGCAGAAATGCTTACCAATAAAAAGGTAGAAGTTAAATCTGAACGTGGTATGTGGATGAAGACGGGCAACATAGCAATTGAATATCAAAGCTATGGCAAACCCTCTGGCATCAAAGCAACTGAATCAGATTATTGGTTTCACAATCTTTGTATTGGAGATAATGAATATTGTACACTTGTTTTTAAGACTGATGTTCTTAGAACTATTGTTGATAAACTTGATACATTTAGAACTGTATCTGGTGGAGACCACAACGCAAGTCAAATGTACTTAATTAATTTACAAAAGCTTTTTTCATCTGATGTGATTAAAGCATTCAAGGAGTTTGAAGATGGCAAAAAAGAAAACAGTTGATACGGTTGTAGAGGATATTTACTCTACTATCTCAGCTTTAACCAAAGGCCAGGATATAAAATTAACTGATAAAGACTTAAAAGTATTTGGTCAAGACATGGCTGATGCATTAAAACAATGGGCAACACCAAGAGGTGCAGATAAAATTAATGTTAATACTCTTCGTATGTCTAACATCGGTAAACCTCAACGACAGTTGTGGTATGATATGAACTTAAAGAAAGAAGGAATCACTGAGTTTGAACCTAGTACTTTGATTAAGTTTTTATATGGACACCTATTAGAAGTATTGGTTTTATTTTTTGTTAAACTATCTGGGCATAAGTTAGACTCCCAACAAAAAGAAGTATCAATTAGTGGTATCAAAGGTCATATGGACTGTAAGATAGATGGTGAAGTAGTAGATGTAAAGACTGCTTCTGGATTTGCTTTTAAGAAGTTTAAAGATGGTACTCTTGCCGAGTCAGATACCTTTGGATACTTAGCACAACTTGCAGGTTATGAAGAAGCTGAGAAAACTTCTAAAGGCGGGTTTTTAGTTTTAAATAAAGAATCCGGAGAGCTTACTTTATTTAAACCAGAAGAGTTAGATAAACCTAACATCAAAGAAAAAATTAAAACAGTTAAAAAAATTATCAAAAGAAAAACACCACCTATCTTTTGTTATGACCCTGTTCCAGAAGGTAAAAGTGGTAATATGAAACTTGCAAGAGAATGTAATTGGTGTCCTTACAAACATGAGTGTCATAAAGAATCAAATGATGGTCAAGGCTTACGAGTTTTTGAATATGCTAAAGGGCCGGTTTACTTTACTCATATAGAAAAAGTTCCAAACGTTCAGGAGATACTATGAATGGTAGAAAAGCAAAAGCAATTAGAAAAAAATCTTTAGTCTTGTTAGTTGATTGGGTTAAGACTTTAATTCCAGAAGAAGAAGCAAACAAACTTACATTACAACAAGCTTATGATTTAGTTCCAAAAGATACTCATGTTTTTGCCAATGGTAAATTTATGTTATCATCATTTTCTTTGAAATGGATTATTCAAAAAATTAAAAAATTAATTAAAACTAAAAACTTAAACGACATAACTGTCAAGGACTTAACAAATGAAATCTGATTTAGAAAAAGCAATTATAGCTATGGGTGAAGTGTTGAAAGAAGAAGGGGAATCATTAGATGGTTTTGATAACCAAACACTACAAGACTTATCAACTTTGTTATCTGCACATGTTGAAGATAAACTAGATAGAGTCGTTCACTAATGCCTAGAAGAGTTCCTAGAAAACCTAGACCTAAAAAGATTAACGTACCCAAAGGATACGATAGCTTATGGGAATACAATATACACCAAACAATTTTAAAAGATTGGGCACATCACTTTGAAGCTATCAAATATATTATTGACAAAAAATATGAAGTAGATTTTGTTAAAACATTTCAAGATAAAACTATTTTACTAGAAGCTAAAGGAAGGTTCTGGGACCATGCTGAGTATAGTAAATATGTTTGGATTAGAAAAGCTTTACCAAGTTTTATGGAATTAGTTTTTCTATTTCAAAAACCTTACTCTCCAATGCCAGGAGCAAAAGTAAGAAAGGATGGCACAAAAAGAACTCATGCTGAATGGGCAGAAACAAATAACTTTAGATGGTATAGTGAAGATACTTTACCTGATGATTGGAGAAATGATGAGCTATAAATTTAATGAAGGACATTCAATACAAGAACTTAAAGGATACATTGATGGTACATACAATGAGCACTATGCTTCTGATAAGTATCAAGCAACGGATATAATTATTGACTCCGGACATGGTGAAGGTTTTTGTATTGGAAACATTATGAAGTATGCTAAACGCTATGGAAATAAAGACGGTAAAAATAAAAAAGATTTATTAAAAATATTACACTATGGTATAATTATGTTAGACATACATGATAAGGAGAATGTAAATGGTTGACGATAAAGTAGGTATCAAGGAATATCTTGGTATAAAAATTAATTACAGTAATGAAAAACTATTAGATAAGTTTAGCCTTGATACTCTCAAGGATAGATACTTATGGGAGAACGAAACACATGCACAAGAAGCCTTCGCAAGAGCATCAGTCTTCGCAGCTACGTATAAAGGTCACACAGATTTTGAATTGGCTCAAAGACTTTATCACTACAGTTCCAATTGTTGGTTCATGTTTAGCACTCCTATACTTAGTAACGGGGGAACAAGTCGTGGGCTTCCTATTAGCTGTTTCCTCAATTATGTACCTGATAGTCGTGATGGGTTATCTGCTCATTATGACGAGAATATATGGTTGGCGAGTTCGGGTGGAGGTATTGGTGGATATTGGGGAGATATTAGAAGTAATGGTATTTCTACTACTCACGGTAGTAAGTCTACTGGTTCAATCCCCTTTATGCATGTTGTAGATTCTCAAATGTTAGCCTTTAATCAAGGCACTACAAGACGTGGTTCTTATGCGGCATACATGGATATATCTCATCCAGAGATTGAAGAGTTTATTAACATGCGTAAAGAATCTGGTGGTGATATCAACAGGAAGAATCTTAATCTTCACAATGGTATTAACATTACCAATGAGTTCTTAAAAGCTGTTGAAGAAGATGCAGACTTTAGATTAATTGACCCTAAGACTCATGAGCCTACAAAGATTGTAAATGCTAGAGATTTATGGTGGCAGATTATTAATGCTAGAGCAGAAACGGGTGAGCCTTACATGGTTAATATAGATACTTGTAATAAAGCACTACCCAAACAACAAAAAGATTTAGGATTAGAAATCAGACAGAGCAATCTCTGTTCTGAGATTACTTTACCTACTAATGAAGAACGAACAGCAGTGTGTTGTTTATCTTCAGTAAACTTAGAATATTTTGATGAGTGGAGTGAAAACCCTTTGTTCATTGATGATTTAATTACCATGCTTGACAACGTACTACAACATTATATTGATAACGCTGTCGATACAAATAACTTAGGAGAATATAATGCAAATTTTAAAAGGTTTCAAAAACATATTAAGCCAGGTAAAGAAGGCTTTACTAAGTCTGCCTACTCGGCTTATAGAGAAAGGTCGTTGGGTCTTGGTGCGATGGGATTCCATTCGTATCTCCAATCACGCAACATTCCTTTTGAAGGTATATACGCTACGGGATTTAATTACAAAGCATTTAAACACATTAAAAGACATTCAATTAGAGCAACTGAAAGACTTGCTGACGAACGTGGTGAGTCACCTGATATCAGTGGTAGCGGTAGGCGTAATGCTCATTTACTCGCTGTTGCTCCTAACGCTTCTTCTAGCATCATATGTGGTGGGACATCTCCTTCGATTGAGCCATATCGTGCTAACGTTTATACGCACAAAACTCTCAGTGGTTCGTTCCAAGTTAAGAACAAATACTTAGAAGAAATTTTAAAGGATAAAGGATTAAAGAAAGACGAACTATCTGCTATATGGAAAGACATTGCAGGTAATGAAGGTTCAGTTCAACACTTAGATATTCTTACAGACGATGAAAAAGAAGTTTTTAAAACTGCTAATGAAATAGACCAAATATGGATTATTGAACATGCATCTAAAAGACAAGAGTTTATTTGTCAAGCACAGTCCGTTAATCTTTTCTTCACACTTCCAAAAGCTACAGAGCCCCAGGAAGTACATGATGAGTATATGCAGTATGTCAATGATGTGCATTGGTATGGTATGAACAAACTTAAATCTTTATATTACTTTAGAACTAATGCTGCTCGTAATGCAGAAAACGTAAACACTAAAGTACAACGTATTAAATTAGACGATGCTGAATGTATCGCATGTGAGGGATAAATGAAACAATCAGAATTTGAGAATGTATTTAGTCAGAAGTTTTCTAGCTTTACTAGTAGAATGTGGTTAGATTATTGTGATGAACATAAAGACCCATTTTCAAAAACAAAAGATTACGCAGGATACGTAATTGAAAATTTAAAATATTTAGTTAAGAAATTTAACAAGGAGAACAGATGAGCTTATTAGATACAAGAGAATATTATAAACCTTTTGACAACCCGTGGATGTTTGACTACTACGTGTTACAAAATCAAATGCATTGGATGCCAGAGTCAGTACCACTACATACAGACGTAAAGGATTGGCAAGAGTTAGACCCCAAAGAAAAGAACTTACTTACACAAATCTTTAGATTGTTTACTCAGTCAGATGTGGATGTTGGTGCAGGTTATGTTGATAGATACATGCGTATCTTTAGAAAGCCAGAAGCTAGAATGATGATGGGTTCGTTTGCTAACATGGAATCAATTCATCAACATGCATACAGCTTACTACTTGATACAGTTGGTATGCCTGAGATAGAGTACAAAGCTTTTGCAGAGTACGAAGAGATGTCAGATAAACATGAGTATGTACATAATATTAAGACTGTAAAAAAAGATAAGAAAAGTATTGCAAAAACTTTAGCAGTCTATTCAGCCTTTACCGAAGGACTACAACTCTTTAGTAGCTTTGCAATCTTATTAAACTTTCCACGTTTTGGTCGTATGAAAGGTATGGGACAGATAGTTACTTACTCTATACGTGATGAGTCTATGCACGTTGAAGCTATGACTAAGTTGTTTAGAGAGTTTATTCAAGAGAACCTGGAGATATGGACAGATGATTTTAAAGCAGAACTCTACGAGATTTGTAGACAGATGGTAACACTAGAAGATAAGTTCTTAGACCTAGTGTTTGATATGGGAGACCTTGAAGGACTTACTAAGAAAGATATGTATGCTTACAACAGATACATTGCTGATAGAAGACTACTTCAGTTAGGTCTTAAGACCAACTATGACCAACGTGAGAATCCTTTAGGATGGCTAGACGAAGTAATGGGGGTAGAACATCAGAACTTTTTTGAGGGCCGGGCAACTTCTTATATGAAGGCCGGACTAAGAGGTAGGCAAGATAAAATAACTTTTTCAAAATTGGAGAGTAATAATGGTTAATAAAAATGAAGCAAACTTAGTAAGCTTTAAAGTTTTGTTGACACGAGATAATAAAATAGTAACTGAATTTAGCACGTTACCTCTTGAAATGGTAGATGAAATATTTCCACCAGACGAAAGGGATGTAATTAAATCTATCTTAAGAAATGGTAAGTATAAACTTTCGGACTTACATAACTTTTTTCAAAGAGAGTTAAATGTTTTAAAGTAATTATCCAGCTAAAGGATTCTTATTCTCTTCCTTAAATATTTTGATATCAGTCTTAACACTTTCGATATCAGCTTTCATACCTGACATATCAGACTTGATGGCTTCGACTTTGTTAGACTGATTATCAATCTTAATTAAAATAGTTTCATCAATCGTTTTGTTTATGTAAGACACAGAAGTTTCTAACGCTTCTATTCTTTTCTCAATCTCACCTAAACCATCATCAGTTTCTTTAGCTTGTTGGGCTTTTGATTCTAAGTTTTCTATTCTATTCACATAGGTTGCACCTGTATATCCAAACCCTGCAAGAGTTCCAACGATACCCATCAACGCAATAAACTGTGTTGTTTTGTTTTGTAACCAATCCATATTATTCTCCGTTTTGTTTTTGTTGCCAATCATTTATGGCTTGTTTTATACTATCCTCTGCTAACACACTACAATGTAACTTGATAGGTGGTAACTCCAAAGCTTTAGCTATGTCTTTATCTTTTATTTGACAAGCTTCTTCTATTGTCTTTCCTTTTAACATGTCAACAAACATAGTGCTTGATGCTATTGCTGACCCACAGCCATAAGTTTTAAACTTAACATCATCAATGATATGCCTATTACCACGTAGTTTACATTTAATTTGTAACTTCATTACATCACCACATGCAGGTGCACCAACCATACCTGTACCCACATCTAAATCTTTAGGGTCAAATCTACCTACTGAATATTTATCAGGATTATTTAAAACTCCTTCAAACCTATCTACAACTTTACTTGAGTATGCCATTTAAAGTGGTGGTTGTAGTTCTCTCATTTCAATCAGTGTTTCTAAACTCTGACCTGCCATTTGATAAAAGCCTTCAACGTTATCTGACAATCTATTGTTCTCATAGATAACTGTTGGCTCGTACCAAGTTTCTTTATCTGGTAATGTTACTAACCTATAGTTATTAAAGTTAGGAACAAATCCCATGTAAGCTATAATAGTATTTTCTGACCCATATTCACCTGTCTCTTCTTGTTGAGCTTGTACATCTTCTTGAGCAGCTTGTAAGTTTTGAGCTATAACATCTTCAACAATTTGTTCAGCTTCGTTAGCTGTAGAGTTGGTCGGCATTGATACATCTATTTGACTTTGTAAAGTTTGAGTAGTTGTTGTATCTACTGCGACACTCGTTGTCTCTACTGTTTCGACCTCAACACTTGTAGAGCTTGTTGAAGTTGTAACACTTGTACTCATGTCTAGTACTTGATTGTTCTGTGCAGTTGATGATGCAAATTGTTCTGATATACTAGGTGAATTACTAGTACTTACACCACCACCAGAATTAGATGATGATACGCTAGAAGCCCCTGTCGTTCCACCTGTAGCATGTATAGAGTTTCCGGATGTAGTACCTTGTACACTAGCCTTGGCTGTACTTAAAGTAGAGGAGACAACGTTTAGTGCCATTTCTCTACTTATTGAACTTTTACCTTCTGAACTAACAGCAACAAGTTCTTCTTCTATCTCTTCTTCTATAACTTCATCTTCTTCTTCGATAAGTTCTTCAACAAGTTCTTCCTCCGACTCTTCTGTAAACGCAAGTTCTTCTTCCATTGCTGTTTCTTCCTCAAACCACTCCTCTAGTTCTTCGATAGTTTCCAACTCAATAAATGTTTCAGGTTCTCTATAATCTTCTACAAGAAAAGTTTCTTGAAAGATAAACTCTTCTACCATTATATCTTCTATAGGTAAAAAGATTTCTTCCTCTTGTATAACTTCAAAAAGTTCTACAAATTCTTCACGTGGTTGAAACTGTTCAAAGATTATTTCTTCTTCAAATAAAAACTCTGGCTCTTCAAATAGGTCATACTCAAGTTCAAAGACATACTCTTCAAAGATTTCTGGGTCTTCAAAAGTGTCATACATGTCATACTCTTCATAACCATAGTCAAACAGTTCTTCTTCGTACCCGTAATCAAAGTATTCTTCTTCTTGGTAATAACCAATGTCCATTTCTTGCGTATATCCAGGACAGAAAGGACCGTATTGTGGGTCTAAGTCACACTGTAGGTCATCGTAAGCATCCCAATAACCTGCACAACTTACATCGTTTAGTGGATTACTACAATCAATGGTTTCACTTGTACCATACAACGAACCACCATCTTCTAGCAAAGTATTTGCTGCAGTGTTATTCCAGTTAGTACTTACACACGAGCTAGTGTTGGTTGTTCCTGTGTTACATTCATCGTGAAATAAATATTGATAATAAGTATCTGAATCTTTTTGTTGTCCAATAAGAACATCGTGTTGAATAATATCTAAGTCACCATATCTAAAATCAAATGTAGAGTTAGTCCAAAGTATAACTTCAAAACTGTTATCAGATGCACGGTTGTACTCTTTCAGGTCGTACCAACCAAAGACTGTCTTATCGCTAAAGTTTTTAGCTAACATCTTAGACTGATTATCTCTAATTAGGTCAGTCCAAAACGGAAACAATGTGTAGTTGTATTGTGGAAGTGGGTCAGGTGTATAATCACCACAGTAATTATTATAGTTTACATTACCTGTACCTAATCCAAAATGCAGACATCCGTTCGTAGCCATACGAGCAGAGGTAAACTCTTTGTCATAAAAAGTAAACGTAAAGTCTAAATTAAAAGCAGACGAAAGCTGGTCGTCACCAACATTAAGATTGGTAGTGCCTGATTCGTTTGTGAGGTCTATTAAAGACTGATTGCCTTCGTAGATATACTGACTAAAGACATTAAGACTTAAGAGACACGCTACTGCGTAGCATAAAATTCTTTTTTGCATTGACCTTTGGTTTTAGTTTTTCTTGTGTAAATAACCTTAACTGCCCCAACAACATCTTTGTTTATTTTATCTCTGTTAGGGTTTCTGTCATGTGTGCATTGCTGTATAAAAAGTTTCTCTTGCTCTTTAGCATCGGGTCTTTTAGATTTGTTTTGTGCCCAAGCCATTGTTGCTTCTTTACCTATCTTACCTTGGTAAGGGCAAGGAGTACCGGCCATTTCCATAGCCTTAAATACTCTTGGGTCTTGACAAAGTATAGATACTGAAGCGACTTTCATACCAGTATCGTATAGATACTTGGAAAGTTTTAAGCGTTCACAGTTCTCGTCAGTCACAGTTGCTCCTGTAGAGAACCCAAATACTTGCCCTTGAAACGCACCAGAACGACCCACAGTACAGAGGTCTTGTGAGTAAGACATGATACTAGGTGCTATAGCAGAAGCAGGGGGTGCTTTGCTTTTTACATTCTGATTAATCGTTTGGGTAGAGTTAGACTCATTAATATTTCTGTTAGTATTATCAGATGTAGTGTTATTATTATTGTTGTTAGTATTTTCAGTAGTAACATTTGAATCTGAAGTTGATTGATTAATGTTAGTATTAGTATTTGTATTAGTATTATTACTTGTAGAAGTACTGTTATTGTTTACGTTCTGATTGACTGTAGAGTTTACAGTCGAGTTAGATGTAGACGTAGAAGTATTTATATTCGTATTAGTATTATTACTTGTGGCTGTACTTGTAGATGTTGAGGTGTTAACGTTAGTATTGTTTGAAGTATTAACATTAGTATTACTATTAGTTGATGTATTTGTATTAGTATTTACATTGGTATTACTATTAGTATTAGTGTTAGTATTAGTGTTATTATTAGTATTATTATTGGTGTTAGTATTCGTAGTCACCGTAGTATTAATAGTCGTTAAACCATTGTTTTCACAATACTGAGTACCTGCTGTACAGTCTCCTGTTTGGTCGGCACTTACAGTAAACGACATTGTTAATAAACCTAATATAAATAATGGTCCAAAAAATCCTCTATTTAAATCACCTCTTGACACTTTATTTATCTCCTGCTGGTTTTTTAGATGTGCTAGTATATAGACCAAACCATGCAGCTCCTGCACCTACAACAACAGATATCAAACCTGATTGTTCCATTGTAGGATTGTCTAGTCCCATAAACCAAAATGTGGTATAATATAATAAATACATGTAAACACTTAAAAAAGCTCTAGGTATAATCCTCCAGCTATCTACAGCTTGTGCTACAAATATTAATTTTTGATAAGGGTTATCATTCTTAGTGTCTTCTAACTCTCTTATCCTATCTTTTAATTCTGACTTTTCTTGTAGCAAAGCCATGAATTTATTAAGGTCAATTTCTACCTCATTTCTATCCATGTCTCCACTAAAGCCACCCATCATATTGTTGTTTTGCATAATGCCCTCTATTATTTTTTAACTAGACTGCCACCAAAGTACATGCCTATTATTGCTGATACAAGGTTTGTATCTAATTGTGTTATTACCAAGCCTTGAAATGTTATCCATTGAAAAACTTCTCTACCATCGGTAAAGAATAAAAAGCCTGGTTGAAATAATGTGTATCCTACTGTTACATCTACATCCGGATAATATACTGCCACTAATTTTGGAAATATAATTATAGCAAATATAGATGATAATGCGATAATACGTCTTGTCCATTGAAACCCTACATTCTCTACATTTCTTGCAGCATCAACAGCTTGTTGTTGAAACTCAGCTCTTTGTAGTAACATCTTTTGCTCATCTTGTTTAGCTTTTATACGCTGTGACCAAAGACTTAATAAACTACTAATTAAAGTAGAACCAAGCATTGTTATAATTTCAAATGGAAACATATTATTTATCTATTGTTAAGGTTGATTCAAGTAAATCGTTTATAGAATCTAATAAATACTCTGGAATACTTTCTTGAGTAGGATTATTTTTCGTATAAGCAACCATATACGATTCTACTAAATCTTCGTACAGTGGTCTAAAGTCTTCACGTTTAAGCCAAGACTCATTACATTTTGTTCGAGCTTTACAGTCTATTCGATATGCAACATCGAGTTGTTTTTCGGTATAGAGTAACATTATTGGTCAAGGACAACCTGCTGTAGCTCAATGCTACGTCTACCTACTTGAGTAAACCATCGACTGTTTTGCATTTCTGCAGCCATTCTATCCCAATTATGTTCTCTACAAGCCTGTAGCATATTTCTAAACTTTGAAAGTCTTGAACCACCTAAGTTAAAACACATGTTGACTAAGACATGTTGTATTTTTTCAGGCAGTTTATAAAAATCTTCTTGGCTACCAAACACATGTATAGCTTCCTTATAATGCTTGTTAAAATCATCCTCGTAATACATGTCAACTACTTCTTGGGATACAGGTGTACCAACTTTCCAGTTGTATTCTGGGTCGTTAGGTTGACATAGATGACCAACTCCTAGAGTTTTATAGCCTAAACTATCCATATAAATCTCTAGGACTTCGCCCTCGTGTCGTTTGATTTCAGCTTTGCATTGTTCTATATTCATATTATTGCTCTTTATTAAATTTACGTCTAGTTAAAGCATCTTGTAAAGTTTCTATTTGATAGGGCTCGTTGTTAAGATACTTGCTTTTTCTTTGTTCGGGTTTTGGTGTAGCAGAATCAACATCAACTATACCACCACCAACTTTTTTATCTCTTGCTCGTCTTCTATCCCTAGCTTCTCTTAGTTTTCGTTCATAAACTTCATACTCTGCAATAACTTTAAGTCTTGCTAGTTCCATTTCTTGAATTTTTTCATCAAGCTCTTCTAAGTCTATTTTTTCATTTCTGTAATCTCTTTCGACTTGTTTAATTGCTTTGTCTATTTCTTCAACTTTTTTTTGATGTTCTAATTTTTTAACCTTTTCATTAATATTAATATCTTGAGGTCTTAGTTTCACACCTAATCCATAAACAATCGCTTCAAAAGGACTGTATTCTGCAGCATAGTCAGAACCTCTAGCTCTTAACTCTCCATCAAACCCTCTTCTTTCAGCTCTTTTTGCTTTTTGATATTTGTCATTAGAATAAGAACCAGGAACAAAAGGCATGTTAGGTGCTTGTTTACTTACATAATGACCTAAAAGTTTTTTGAGTGTTTTTGCTTGACCATCATCTGGTAATAAACCTGGAATGTCATTACCTGTAAAGGGGTCTGTTTTAGTTGCTATAGTATATAAAGCATCATACCATAAACCACCTGGTTGAAAGGGTGCTGGAACTAAAGGAATAGCAGTAGATGTATCTTTTTGTTCAAAAATATCTCCACCCGGAATCCAACGACTTACATCTATAAACATAGGTTTATCATCTGCTGAGTTCCAAGGCATTCTAAGGGTTGTAGAAGGCATAAAGGGAACTCCAAACATTTGTTTAGATGCATTATCTCGCATAGTTAAACGAGCAACTTCATCATCATCATTCATAATTCCTTGTCCTACTTCATTAGTAACGTGAGCAATCGCTGCCCATTTAGCAAACTTATGAGGTCTCATAGCTGCTGCTTCAGCCAATAAAGGAATAACTCTGTAGGTATAACTAACAAAAGGAAGAGCAGTTTTCTTTAAAGCTTGAATAACAGGAGCATTAATATCATAATCAATAAACCAACGTCTTGCTTCTAAAGCAGCATCTTCGGGACTAAAACCTTTGTCAAGTCTATCCATGTAAACTGCTAATCTAAATACTGAATCTTCTAATTGATAAGCTTTTTCAGCAGCATCAAGCGTGTATTTTTTTGCCCATTTTAATTTATCTTGTGCAAATCCTAATAAACCTGAGGGAGAATAATTCTTTTGAAGTTTTACCATAGCTTCTTGCATTGCTGTACCAGACTGAGCTAACTCATTAACATACATGTTAGCATCATAAATACCAGCTATTTTTCCTTCTTTATGAAATTTAGACTTATCTCCTTTCATCATTTCTTTAACAGCTTTACCGAGATATTTTAATTCTGTATCTGCAAAATCTAAAAGCATAATATTAGAATTACTATTAGCAACGTGAGTTCCTAAATTCCAAGCTGTTTTTGTTTTTTTCCACAAGACTTGTAAAGAATTAGCAATTCTTCCGGCCTTTTTAAATCCATCATCTGCGGAGTCAACCATATTAAAAATAGATTTAATATCTCTAGCTACATTACGTTCTACGTATTGACCGTTAATTTTTCCATATTTATTTTGAGTAGTTCCTTGTATTTGAACATCAGGCATTTTAATAAAGTTTCCTTTTTGTTCATCTGGTAGTGCTTTATAACCAGCATCATCTAATACAAATCTAGAATCTTCAGCTAAGTCATCAAAAAATCTTACAGCAGCAACATCATTAGAAAACAATCTACCTGTTTCACCAATAGCATAAGCAGCATCTTCTATTTCTTCCATCTCAATACGTTCTTCTTTAGTATAGTCTCGTCTAACTTTTACTTTACCTTTTGGAACTGTAGCATCTTCAATAATTTCCCAGCCTTCTTTTTTCCATTTTGAGTTTGCTTTATTAAAAGACTTTAGAGTAGTAGTTTCTACTAAACCTCTTGGTCTTAACTCATCTCCAAGAATCCTAATTGCTTGTTGTTGACTACCAGACAAGCCTTTATTATTTTTTGCATTTTTTAAATAACTTCTTTTTAAATAAGTAGCTTTATTTTTTTCAAAAGTTTTCTTACTTATTAATCCTGCATCCATTAATTCTTGAGCATATTTTGTAATTAAAGTACGTGCTTCATCATTTAAGTTTAATAATTTTGGGTCGATAGAATCAAAAAGTTTTACTTCTCCAGACATCATAGCCCATAAAAGTTTGTTCTGTTCTTGGCTAAGTTCTGTTCCTACTTTCTTTTGGATATCATAAAACTCTGCAGCTATTCTATTTTTGTTTAATCTAAAGTTTGTTCTTATTGTTAGATACTCTGGAATTAAACCATAGTCTGCAATTACTCCTCTAGAAACCATTTCAGTTAAAGCACTGTTATTAAATTTTCCATCTATGTATTTACCACTTTTTACAACACCAGCTCCCATTAAAGAGTACATTACCGCTTTAGTTAACTTTTGCATCATAGTAGCTTCGGGGTCTTCTTCAGAAGTATAACCATAAATACCTCCAGCTAATCCTCCAAACGATTCTCCAATATTATTAAACATTGCATTTGTGATAGGTCGACCAACTCTATCTTGATAAAATTGTAAAATAGAATTTTTTAATTTAGGTGTATTGTTTGGATTTGCTACCTCATCATCTATATTATCAGAGATATTTTTTATTGGGTCTGTGGTATCGTTGTCTACATCTTTAATTACATTAGGCTTTCTTCTTTTAATTTGGCTTTTAACAAATTCTTTTGATTCTTTTAATGTTTTAAAAGTTCCAATGTCTTTGATAGAAAGAGCAGGTGGCATAGGCATTTCCCCACTTGGGTCACTCATAGGGTTTTTATAAGTTGTTTCTCGTGTAACGTTCCAAGTATTAGGCTTGTCTCCTTTTACAATTCTATAGGTAGAATTTCTCCAACCTGTAATGTATGAAGGTTTTTTAGGGTCAGTTTCTCTATCAATAATAAACTTTGTTTCATTATCTCTCTTTACTTCTTTATCAACTTTTGGTTTAGTTTTTGCACTAGCTCCGTTTTTATTTAAACGTAAGTCATCAATAAAAAATCTTTTACTTGCAACTTTACCAGTTTTTTTATTTACAAATTGTACAATTGCAATACCTTTATCATCTATATGTAAAACTTGACCTAAGTTTTTTCTGTCGGGTGCTTGAACTACTGAATTAACTTTAATTTTGTCGGCTTCAGGCTCAATGTTTTTAGCGTTTGCATCAACAAGTTCATCTCCGTCTATCTCATCTAGGTTTTTAAATATACTTCCTTTACCCCTAGCAATTTGAACTTTGTCAATTATTTTTGCACCAGCACCAGTTAAAGCACCACCAGCAGCTACACCTAGTCCTACATTTTCTAAACGTTTTGTTAGTTGAGGAGCATCAGCATCAACAAATAAACCTGGTAAATCTTCTGGAACATAACTTGCTCCACTAACTATACCAGCACTCATTGCTCCATACTTAGTAATATCCCATAAGTTTTTTGCTTTTTTTCCTTTACTAATCCATCCAAGAATAGGAACATAACTAACAGGGTCTGCTACAACAGCAGTTCCTAAAAAGTTTATCATAGCTTCTTGACCATATTCTTCATTTTCAAAGATAGCTCTTAGAGTATCGTCTTTTGATTTTAACCAATCAGAAGCTTCGTCCCAACCAATAGCACTAGAAAAAGCTTGACCAATACCACGAGCTGTATCACTCATTCCCATTTTAGCAGCATATTGCATTGCTTCTTTTTTATCCATTTTATATAATGGATTTAAAGTAGAACGAATATAATCAGTTTTTTCTTTTTCTTCTTTGTCTTTTTTTCTTTCCGCATCAAGTTTTATTCCAGCATCCGTACCAAAACGAATGGCTGTGTCTTCCATGCTTCTTATATCACTTTGTCGATATGCCAAGATTAACTCCTAGTTAGCTTTAATATAAATTTTCTTGTCTTTGTTGTCTCTATAAATAGAGTAGGTGCCAGTTAAATTTAATTGAGGATATATTAATCCCATATTAAAATTAGCACTTAATAAACTTAGTCTTAAGTCATTATTTTTTTCATAATCAGCATCAGCTTTATCTATTTGTTTTTGAAATACATCATACCAACCATCGTTTTGAATATCATTCCAAGTCTGTAATTGTGCTTTATCCATTCCTTTTGAGATTAATTCATAACCATCATTTAGTATTGTGTCCATTGTAATTGCATCATCAGAGTTATCATAACTTTTATTAGTTAAACTAAGATTAGTACCATACTGTTGATATTGAGCAAAAGCTGTTTGTTCATCTAGTCCTAGTTCTTGAGCTTTATCTAGATAATTTGGGTCAATTTCATATATACCCTTAGTATCTGTTTCTCTTGAAATACTTACATTAGTAATGTTTCCGTTACCATCTTCTTGTGGAATAGTTGAATATTTAATTTGATTGCTATACCACTTCTGAAAAGAGTCAACAATATTTTTTTCATCGCCCCAATCAACAGATAACATTACAGGATTTTTATTAATAAACTGTAGTGCTGCATCTGCATTTTCAATAAAAGCTTCTCCGTTTGTATAAATTATTTTAGAAACCGCATCTCTATATTCTGGCTTAACCATATCTGTAATTTTATTTACTTCATCAACTTTTAAGTATCCATCAACAGTTCGAGAAACTGATTTTCCTAAACTAATATTACTACTTTCATCAGCTTTAATTTCTCCTGTTCTTGGGTTAATTCTAGGAATAACTAAAACTCTTTCTGTTGTAGTTACTCCTCTGCTTTTACTTGTTAAAGGTTCAATTGTTACTCCTTTTTCAAATATTTTTCCTTTTATTAAACTATCTTTTTCAGCTTGTTCAAGTACTTTACTAATATCTATTGGAGAACTAGTGACAGCATCATAAGCTTTAAAAGAACTTTCAAGATTTGTAAACTTATCGAATAGTTTTGTACCATATAAAGCATCTTTTTCTTTTTCTGCTTTATATTTTATACTTTCTTCAGTTTCACCTCGAACTATATTTTTAACTCCGCTTGTCATCCAACCAAAAATAGAACGTGGAATTTCACTAGACTTAGCATAATCTTTTTCAAAGTCTTCATAAGTTCCAAAGTTATTTGCAGTATTCATCATTTCTTCATACTCTGGTAGTCTTTGTTTAGCAAGTTTTCTAGCTTCTGCTCTAAAAGCTTTCATAACTAAACCAAGGTCTGCTAAAGGATAATCTGCTTTTGCTTGGTCTACCATTTTAGTATAAATATTATTAGTTAAATAATCTAATCTAGATACTCCAGATTCTAATCTAGCAGCATCTTGTGTTCTTAACGTTTCTGCACGTTTCATCATAGTTTCATATGAAGCCTTTTTAAAAGATTGATTCTGTTCAGCTTTATCTGCTGCTGCATTAACTAAATAATTAAGACCTTTAACAGCACCGTCAAAAACTGTTAGTTTCTTTGCAAACTTTTCTTGTTTTTTAGCTTGTTGAATTTTAAAAGCTTTTGCTTCATCCATTCGTTCTTGAGCAAATTGTACTCCTCCGTCATCATATAATCCCATGTGTTACTCCTGTGGTCCTAATAAACTTTGTTGGGGCTGTGGTGTAGCAGCCATTTGTTCTTGTGGTTTTTCTAATAAGCTTGGAGAAATGTTTACACTTTGTATATCTTCAACAATATCTTTAGGTAACGCACCTGTTGGAACTTTACTAATGTTTCCTACTTTATCTCTTGCAGCTTCTGCTAAGTTCTTTTGTCTATAGTTCTGTATTTCTTCTCGGTCTTCATCTGTATCATCTTGGTCTTCGTCACCATACAGTTTAAAATCAACACCAGCCTTTTCACATAAAGCCATAAGAACATACATAACAGGTTCTACTAGCATCATTAATAAATCGGGATTCCACTTACCCTCTCTAAAACCTACATATAACATTTGTGTTGCAACATCTGAAATTGGTACGTCTTGTCCAATACCAGAAATAATTGGTATCATTACTTCTTCTTGTAAAAGTTCTGTAACAATATAATCTAAAGCTTCTTTAAAGTTTGTAAACTCAGGAGGAGTTTCAAACGGTCTAGGCTCATCTGGATTATTTGTTAAAGATTGTCCAGGAATTGGACGACCTGTATTGTTAGCTAAAGCTTCTATTCCTTTAGGGTCATATTGTTGCATTTCCATATCTTATCCTGTAGGTTGCATTACTTGTTGTGTGAATTGATTCATATACGCAGTATAAGCATCTGTTTTTGGTGACAGAAGATTATTAATAAAAGGTTGATTTGCTAGGGATGTTCCATANTATGAGTTACCTTTACTGTGTGCTAAGAAATCTACAGTATCAAACACTGCGGGGTTTGCCCTTGTAATATCCATTAATGATGGAATATCTATAGAGTAATAATCAGCTCCTTCGGGTTGTTGATAACCAAAAGCTTCTGCTGTTTTTTGAGCAAGAGCTTGTTTAGCTCCTCCCACTAATCCAGACTCTATACTTCCTTTAGCTAACTGTTTGGTATAATCATAAGCATCAAAGTCTTTAATATCTGCTTTAATTCTATCAAAAGTCCTACCAAGTAATCCTTTTTTAGCTTCATCTTTAGCAACTTCAGTTCCTGTTTGTTTAGCAAGTTGCTCAGTTAAAGTATCTTTACCACTTGCAATAGATGCAATAGTATCTTTACTTAATGGAGCAGCCGTAGTTGCATCTAAGCCTAATGCTTTTCCAGTGTCTAATGCAACTCCAGTTCCTTTATCTACTGCTATAGCTGAAGGGTCTTTAGGAATAATACTTGAGGGCTTTATAACATTAGCAGGGTCAGTTGCTACAAAACCTCTACCTTTTAAAAAGTTTCCTGTTTTATCAAAAGCTGAACTAATAGCTCCAGTAACGCTGTTGTAAACATTACCCGCCATTGTTCCTGCTGTATTTACAAGATTAAGAGTGTGTCCTAATGCTTTTGAAGCTATGTTAGAATGCGATAATAACGTTTGACTCCAAGAAGACAAAGTTCCCGTAGCACCAAACATACCTCCAAGTGCTCCCATAGCATAAGGCATTAAAAACATCATACCTATTTGCCCAACTATTCCTAGTTTTCCAATAGCTTTACCTACTTTCTTTACAACCTTTTTAATACCACGTGCTATTTTTTTAACACCCTTTTTTAATCCTTTCCAAACTTTTGAAAAAAATCCCATCTTATCCTCCTCCGAATATTCTATCAACTGTGCTTGATATATTATTAAAATTGGTAGTCCAATTAGTTGCTACATCTCCTTCAGCACTAGCAGAAGCTATCATAGCTTGTACCTTTCTGTTTGCTGAACTATCAGCCCATCTAAAATCATAATCAGCTTGGTCTCTTAGTTCTTGCCATAAAAATGATTGAGCTGTTGAAGATAAGTTAAATGCATTTTGTGCATTCAATCTATTAGCTTCGTTTTGAGCTGCAGTATCTGCTAAGTTTGCATTTCTTCTCCACGTAATATTTGACTGCTCAATAGCTTGTGCATTTTGAGCATTAAAAGATTCACGTCTAAAGTCTACATCTTCATTAAACTGTCTAGTTTGATTAACAATAGCAGCATTAGCTTTGTTTATTTCAACTTGGTTTTGTATTCTTCTACCTTCAGCAGCGTTTTGTTGTTGAATATTAAACTGACTTGCTGCGTTTAATTGTTGAGCATTAAACTGTTCTATTTGAGTATTTAAGTTTGCCATAAACTGTTGTGTTTGATTTTCACTAGCAGCATTAAATTGTCTTGCTGCATTAGTTGCAGCTTGATTACTAAGAAGTCTTTGTTGGTCTTGTTGAGCTCTTAAAACTACTGCTTGTTGTTCATTACTAAGATTTGTTAAATCTGTTTGTAAGAATGCTTGAGCATTTTGTATCTGAGCTTTTTGATAAAAGTCTGCATCAGCTAAGTTAGCTTGAGACATAAGAACAGCATTTTGAATTGTAGCTTGTTGTTGTAAGTTAGCTTGTGTAATACCTACAGTTTGTAAAAACTTACTATTAGATAATGCTATTTGTTGGTCAGAACTAAACTGAGCCATATCCATTTGAAAAACAGTTTGAGCATTTGTTATTGCTGTTTGTTGTCCTCTAGCAGCATTAGCTTCAGACTCTTGAGCTTCAATAGTTTTTTGTTGACTAACACTAGCTTGAATAGCTTGTGCATTGGATTGTGCAATTGGTAACGCTGATTGAATAATAGCATTTAATAAAGCATCTCTACCTACAGTAGAAGCTTCCATGCCCCGTTTAGCTAACATAGCTTCTACATTAGCAACAGCAGGAGCAGCCCATGTTGGAATTTCACCGTCTTCAATTCCACTTAGTAAAGTATCTATTTGGTTAGATACTAAAGCTTCTTCTGGAAGACCTTCAATAATACCACGTTCACTTTCACTAAAGTCTGCAACTCTTGCTTCTAAAGCTTCTGGGTCGTTACCAAGCTCTGTTATATCTGCATCACTTAATCCAGCTTTTGCTAATTGTTTTTTAGCCCTTGTAACTCTTGCTAGTGAACTTCCAGTATTTCTAACTGCAACAGATTTTGCATCTTCACTTAATGTACCTATAACTCTTTCTGTTAAAGCACCTGAAATAATTTCTACTTGAGCTCCTACAATAGGTGCAACTTTATCAACATTAGCAGCTTTAGCTAGTGCTTCTTCTTGAATTTCAGTTTGTGCTGCAGTAAAAGAAGGAGCATCTTCTTTAGCTATTTGTTCTGCTGCAAATGTAGAAGCTTCTAATGTTGTAGGTGCTGATACTGTAGACACATCTTCCATGAGTCTTACATTTTCTAAGCCTACTTCTTGAACATATTCGGGAGTTACTCCTTTTCTTTTTGCTAATTGTATTGCTTCTGATTCTAGTTCTGGCCCTGTTGGAACAGACACTACATCAGCTTTTGGTAAAGAACTTTCAGGTATGTTTCCTGCTGCCATTTCTTGAGCAGACAAACCTGTTTCAATTAATCTTGCTCGTCTTTCAGCTTCAAACTCTGCTTTTTTTTCGTCATCTTTTAAAGCTCTAATTCTAGCAGCTTCTTCTATTTTTTCTCTTTCTAACCTTGCGTTTCTTTGCTCTTCTGTTTCATTTATAGGAGCAGGTGTTGGAGCAGGTGTAGGGGCGGGTGTTGGAGCAGGTGTAGGGGCTGGAGTACGACCCGGAGGTCCATAACCACCTCTACCTAAATCTCTATTAACAGCTTCTCGTCCAATTCTTTCAAGTGTATCTCTATCAGGCATAACAAAATCTTCTGCAATCATGTCGGGTTGTGGTGCAAGAGTAGGTGCTGGAGTAGGTGCTGGAGTAGGTGCTGGAGTAGCTTGTCCAAATTGTGTATTTTGTACTGCTCTTCCTGTTCTAGGGTCTACAATAATTTCATCACCTTCACGATATCCAACTCTACCTCCTTGAGTATAGTCTTGCCTAGTTCCTTTGTTATATCTTTTTCTATTTTTTCTTTTATTTGCCATTGTTAAATCCTATATACCCTATTTTACTTTACCTCAAAAAGCTTATCAAGTTTTTCACTGATTTTATCTATTCTTTCCATGAGTCTAGACATATCATCTCTTAGCTCATTTTTAGTTACGTATTCTCTTGCAATCTCTTCACGAGTTTTGTTTAACAAGATGTCTTGTCTTTTAATCTCTGCAGAGTTTTGTCTAATGCCATAAACTATTGGAGCTAGGACAAGAGTTACAAAAACATTCCATATAATGTATGCTGAGATTTCCATCTTAGCCTACAGATGGTAATTCACCTAGTGGTCT